>Ga0055584_100000137_pt1 | contig 67840 bp, 62 predicted proteins | sample OSDHelmetaG_FD_58716 | JGI IMG/M metagenome (GOLD analysis project Ga0055584, IMG submission 58716) | Pelagic marine sediment microbial communities from the LTER site Helgoland, North Sea, for post-phytoplankton bloom and carbon turnover... | ecosystem: Environmental > Aquatic > Marine >... | reverse complement strand
GATAAATGCGCGAAAGTCATTTTGTCCCGTGTTTATATAATGCTATTATTTTCCATAATATATATTATGCGAATTTCAGATGTAAGTCGCAGTTGCGATTGTGGTCGCCACTGGGCCTTCAGAAAAGATGTTCAAAGGAATTCTAGTGGCCAAATCAAATCGCGAGAATGGGCTCACCTTGCAATGATGTGGATTCCCTGCCATCCACGCCCACCGGTACGTCGCCCACTAGCGTAATGCGGTAAAACTGCCGGTCGAATTCCGAGGCAAAAATGTCTTTGGGTGCCAGATGTGAGACTGAGCGATTATCCCAAAACGCGACGCTGCCCGGCTCCCATTTGAAGCGCGCGGTGAACTCAGGGCGCACAAGATGTCCCCACAACATTTCAAGGATCCCTGCACTCTCCGTTGGCGTAAGACCTGCTACCGATTTTAGGTGGGTCGGGGCTACATAAAGCGCGCGTTCTCCGGTTTCTGGATGCACTCTTACCAAGGGATGTTCGGATTCCAGCGTTCTGTTTTTTATCTGCTCGGCATATTCCTTGGACACGTTGGCGCCGTCGGCCATGCCATTGCGGAAAATGCCGCGTAAACCGCTCACAAACGTCTGCATGGACGGTGATAACGCGTTATAGGCGGCCATGAGGTTCGTAAACTGCGTATCTCCGCCGTAGGGCGGAACGATGTCGCCGCGCAATATAGAGGCCATTGGCGGGTTAATGGCAGCGGTAATATCACAGTGCCAGCCGGTCCATGGACGATGACGCACTTGCTCGCGAAAATGATTGGCGCTGCGATTTTTGGAGATCGGATAGATTTCAGGAAACTCGTTATCACCACCGTAAACCGCGTGGCCCGGTGTCAAATCGCCGAATTGTCGGCCGAAATCAATATGCTGGGCATGTGTCATGACTTGATCGCGGAAGAAGATCACCCGCCATTTTAGAAGTGCGGCGCGAATATCTTTGATTTGTTCAGGTGGCAGTGGACGCGTTAAATCAACACCGCCGATGATCGCGCCGGTGTTAATTGATAAGGGTGACACTTCAACGGATTGGGGCGCGAAGTCCACCTCTTCCTCAGACATTTGTACGGACACGAGTTTCTGCCTCCCGGTTGCTTCCTTGGCTTCAATACTATCATTGTCTGGACTTGCCGACGATGATTATGATTGCTCGTTAAAAAATAAGGATTATGCGTTCCATTAAGAAAGATAGCTAAGCCATTATTTTTTCAACGCTTTCATGAGTTCTGGTAGCTTGGCGGTGACCATCTTTGTCACCAGTTTTTCCGTTACGGTTTGCAAGGTGTATTGAGCGGAGCGTCGAGATGATCCGGTTAAAATGCCGCTGCGCGTGGCAAAGGAATTGAGAAATCCTTTGCTATGGGCATTGCTCTCGACGGTGCCCGTATAAACGGGTTTCCCGCTGTTTGTGGCGGCAATTTGCATCAACCCCGATGCACTACCAATGCAATTGCTAGTATCGCGCGATGAGGACGAGCCTGAATTGTGCTCAATGCAGTTAACCTGCATGGCGACATCTTTAAAGCTGACCAGTATCAGTTGCTTAGCGGGATTGGGTGTCACCTTGCCGGCGACCGCGAGCGATTTAAAATGCGGTTTCAGCAGATCATAAACCAGCTTTTTGGTAGCATTATCGAATTTGATTTCGTTGTGTAGCCCTGCACCTGGAACTTTGCGGTTAAATTCTTGAATTGTCTCATTAAATTGCAGTGTGTAGGCTGCATCGGTTACGCCGCCAGCGGCGAGTTCTGCCTGGCTGGCGCCCCGCGCTTTGAATTTAGTAGGTTCGTAGGTGCTACCGGTGGATACGCAAGCGCTAAAAATCAACGCGGAGAGCGACAAAGCAGCCTTTAAAGAGGTTTTCATAAGCTAATCCTAGTTAAACGCCCGTTCCCAAGAGTAAGATTGGGGTTTTTCTGACAGTTTTCAACGCACAATTCAGTGACTGTTCGCTTCGATTGGTGGAAAATGTAGCCATTCCGTTTCAAAGTTTTTAGTTTGCCACTCTACACATATATTTTCCGAGAAAGCACCCCTCCCCATGGTCCCTTCACGTCCGTCGAAACCCAATATCCTTCTCATCACGTCTGATCAGCATCGAGGCGATTGCTATGGCTTCGAGGGGCGGTCGGTGAAAACGCCGCATTTGGACCGAATGGCGGCGAACGGCACGCGGTTCTCCGCCTGTATTACGCCCGCGGTGTTCTGCCAACCGGCGCGGGCCTCCATTCTGACGGGATTACTGCCTTATACGCACGGCGTAGCAGACAATGGGATCAATTTGGACCCTGCACTGGGTGAGGCCGGGTTCGCCGGCACATTAGCAAAAGCGGGCTACGATACGGCGTTCATTGGCAAAGCCCATTTTTCCACCAGAGCCACCTTTAACCCCACTGAGTCTCCAGAGTGCAATTCAGGTTCACAGACCTATGGTGATGATTGGTGTGGGCCCTATATGGGCTTTGAGCACGTAGAGTTAATCGTTCATGGGCATCTGAACAAGGCGCGTGGGGCCACAAAACCGCCGATCGGTCAGCATTATGAGCGGTTTTTCGATAGTCGCGGTGCGGAGAATGAGGCGGCGACGCTGTGGGGTACAGAATTGCCCCCCCACACCGGGGCTGGGCAAACCTGGCATTCCGCCCTTCCCGCTCAATGGCACTCCAGTACCTGGATTGGTGATAGGACGATTGATTGGTTGACCCGCCATCAGGATAAAACCACCGGAAATGGGCGGAATGGCGGAAATAGTGATGATCCTTTTTGTATGTGGGTTTCCTTCCCGGACCCGCACCACGCGTTCGACTGTCCTGAGCCCTGGAGCCGCTTGCATCATCCGGATTCAGTAGAACTGCCCGACCATCGAACCATGGATTTGGACCGGCGTCCGTGGTGGCACGAAGCCTCGCTAACCGGTGAGCCTATCGTTGATGACCCGGAAATCCGCCGGTATAGAATGAAAGGACAGCGTGTTCCGCCCCAAACAGATGAACAATTACGCGATATGACCGCCAACTATTACGGCATGATTTCGCTGATCGATCATAATGTGGGCCGCATACTAGATACCCTCAAAGCCACAGGCGCTGACCAAAACACCATCGTAATTTTCACAAGCGATCACGGGGACTTACTAGGTGATCATGGGTTCTACCTCAAAGGGCCGACGCTCTATGAAGGTGTGCTCCGGGTGGGCATGTTGGTGCAAGGCCCGGGAATACCTGCCGGGCAAATTATAACTGACCCCGTTTCGACCTTGGATTTAACACCCAGTTTTTGCGATCTTGCGGGCCTTTCTGTGCCGGGCCAATTACAGGGGCAAAGTCTATTACCATTGATCAATGGTGCCACGGGTGCTGGCCGCGAAGTGGCCTACAATGAGTGGTTCGTCCACAAATCACGCATGGGGACCGACCTCGACCTGCGGGCGGTCCGCACGAAAACCCATAAATGCACTTTTGAAATGATTTCAGGCGCGGGCGAGCTATATGATTTGGTGAATGATCCGACAGAAATGAATAATCTCTTTGCGGATTCCGGTTCGGTTTCTATTCGCAAGGCGTTGGAAGAAATGATGCACGCGCGTCCTGGCCCCCGATTAGAGCAATTTTCTCCTCAAATCGGTATGGCCTAGGAGGCTTCTGATTTTGGGGCCTCACGTTCGGATCAACAGCTTTTGGCACCTTAACCAAAAACATTCGATTTTTTCGTTAACATACTGATATTACGGCAAGGTTGCGCCATCAATGCCAAGCATTTCTGTTCTGAATCGGTCCTTCAAGAATGTGCCGCTACTGGATGGTAAAACAAACTTAAGCTTTTCGTATTTAATTTTTGCAACGGCGACGACCGGGCCTGCTTCTTCAAAAAGAAACGGCTTAATATCCTCGGTTTCATCGGGATTCGATAGGGTCCGCACTTTTTCGATGCCTGATGCAGCGGCAATGGCGCCAAGATCAGCAGGCCCGGACGTGTGGGTTGGCTGAGCCCCGGTTTCGCCGTAGCGACCATTGTCGAGGACCAAAATCGCTAAATTCGGAACCGGGTGCCAAGCAATCGTTGAAAATGCACCCATTCCCATCATCATTTCCCCGTCACCGGTGATAACCAGAACTCGGCGATCCTTTTGCGCCTGCGCGATGCCGTAGCCGATCATGGCGGCCCCGCCCATGGCACCCCAGACATACATGTTTTTGGGATTGTCACCGGCGGCGGCGGTATCCCAGCAAGGGGAACCTAGTCCGGCGACTACGGCAAGATTTGCAGGTCGGTCGTCGAGGATTGATTTAACGAAAGCGCGTCTGGTGATTTCGTTGCTCATTTGGCCAACTCCCTAAAGTCTTTTGCGCCGAGTAATTTCTGCGATAGCAACACGCCGCACATTTGCTGTGAGTCAAACGCGAGCCGTGACATGTTTTCGACAGCCGGGGCCACCTGTTCAGGGGTTTCGGCGCGATAAAGACGCATGCCCATTTCCTCGAGGCATCCGGGCGTCCCCTGCCCCATGGGCACCTGCCAGGGATTGAATTCGCCGTATTCACCGCGCATGGTCACAATCACCAAAATTGGAATGCGGCACGTGTTCGGCATAGCAAGCGCGTTGATGATATTCCCGACCCCGCTCGACTGGAGCAACATCGCTCCCTTTCGGCCCCCAAGCCAGGCGCCGGACAACATATGAATGCCTTCTTCCTCGCTGGTGCAGGTGATCGCGTCGATCTTATTGTCTGTTTCGCACATCTCGATGAGCCGCGCATGGCCTGCATCAGGTACATGGCAAACGAGATCTATTTCTTGGCGTCGGAGCACATCGAATATCTCGCTCGGCCAATCCGTTTCGCTGTTGGTCATCTCTTTTACGATCCTTGTTATCGAGCTTCTGTTTCCCTACCCTAAAACGCGACCAACTATATTACGGCCAGCATGAAGGAGCCTGCTATGAGCGATAGCCCAAGCGAACGAATTCGATTGGTTAAACCGCATGAGGCTACCGGCGAAGTAGCTGAAATTTTCGAAGATATCAAGCGCACGAAAGGCGACCGCTATTTAACACCGACCTGGGGCTTTTTCGCACACGACGTGGAATTGCTTCGTCACTGGTGGGCATTGCAAAAGAGATTACAAAAAACGGCCGGTGAAATTCCGAAAAAGTTGATGTTTGGTATCTATTTTATCCTCGCTGCTGAGGTCGGGTGTCCGCGCTGTATCAACAATGCGCAGACCCACCTTATCGACGGGTTCGACATGAGCACTGACGATGTGAACGACATGATGGATTTTGAGAATGCAGACAGTATTTCCGATGGCGACAAGGCGGTTCTGCGGTTCACAAGGAAAGTCGGTTTTGGGGAGCATACGACTGAGGAAGATTTTGGAGCGCTTAGACGTCACGGTTACAACGATAAACAGATCGTCGAAATGGTGTCGCTGGTGATCTTGGAAGCCGGTTTTATTCGGCGGTCATTTACCGTGGCGAAGTTCGAAGATGGCGACCAGTGGCCGCGAGATAATATGCCAAGTGAGTTCTATGGCGAACATGTCGGCGGGCCCTCCGCTGATACTGCGGAAACTAGGCAAACTGTGGAGACAGCGAAATAACCGTTTAGCTATAAATGTCCCGGTCGCGCTCATAAGCGTCGCGAAAAAGTTCCAACAAACGCCGTGCCTCGGTATTGTGGTCAGCGTACTGCATGAGACCTTTGGTGACGAAAGACGAAAATCCCACCGCCTCGCCCTTCCCGCGCAGCCGATAACGCCCAGCAATTTCAACCAAGTCATCATGGACCAATCGTCGGGCCATAACGTTTAACTGAGACTTGACGAAGCGATTTTTTGATCGCCAGCGGTTTTGCGCGTTTGACGTTGCCATTCCCGCCTCCATATTCCGGTGCAAATTTTATTTTTTTATTATCTGCTAGTAGATAATCACGAATTTGTTTGAATTGGCAATAGAGCTGTTTTCCACAGGCTGTGGATGCAACGTTAACTTATTGAGTAGAAGTTTCACGCGGAGCGCCATAGTTTTAAGGCATTTCCGCAATGAGCGAATTTCAATATGGCCCCGAAAATTGATGAATTGCTCGCCGTTATGGTGCGCTTGCGTGATCCCGAGAGCGGTTGTCCTTGGGATCGAGAGCAGAATTACGAAACCATCGCGCCTTACACGATTGAAGAGGCCTATGAAGTCTCGGATGCGATTGATCGGAAGGATATGGATGCCCTGAAATCGGAATTGGGCGATCTATTGTTTCAGGTGGTTTTTCATGCGCGCATGGCAGAGGAAGACGGCGATTTCACCTTTGACGATGTGGTTGAAACAATTACCGAAAAAATGGTGCGGCGCCATCCTCACGTTTTTTCCGATATGAGCTTTGAGGATGCGGAAGCCCAGACTGCGAATTGGGAAACCCATAAAGCCGAAGAGCGTCGCAAAAAGGCCGAGAAGGAAGGCCGCATTGTGAGCGTCTTGGAAGATGTACCGGTCAATTTACCATCGCTGATACGTGCAGAAAAGCTGACAAAACGCGCTGCCCGCGTTGGTTTTGACTGGCCGAAGACGGACGACGTGTTGGCAAAGATTGACGAAGAGCTGGCGGAGGTAAAGGCCGAGATTTCGGAAAAGGCACCGCTTGATCGTATCGAAGATGAAATCGGTGACCTATTATTCACCGTTGCGAACTTGGCGCGCCATTTCAAACTCGACCCTGAGCATGCACTGAAACGGACCAATCAGAAATTCATTGATCGTTTTCAGTATGTGGAACGTAGCCTAAATGAGACCGGCGAACGCCCTGAGAACACCAGTTTAGAGCGTATGGAATCTCTATGGCAGGACGCCAAGAAACTTTAACACTTTATCGGTATTTATTTATTGCTGAGCAGATGCATTAAGCTGGATGTGTCCCAGCGATTGCCGCCGCGTTCTTGGACGGCGGCGTAAAATTGATCTACCAGCGCGGTAATCGGCAAACGAGCGCCATTCGACTTAGCCTCGTTCAACGCAATATCCAGATCTTTACGCATCCAATCGACCGCAAAGCCGAATTCAAATTCGTCCTTACACATGGTCGAGGCTCGATTTTCCATTTGCCAGGAGCCGGCCGCCCCTTTTGAAATAGTGTCGATGACCTTTTCCATGTCGATACCGGCTTTCATACCGAAATTCATGCCCTCCGCGAGCCCCTGAACCAGCCCTGCGATGCAGATCTGATTTACCATTTTGGTAAGCTGACCGCTCCCGGAAGGTCCAATTAAGGTGACTTGGCGCGCGTAGCTGTCGATAACGGGCTCGGCGGATGCAAAAACATCCGGGTCGCCGCCACACATGACGGTCAAAATACCGTTCTCTGCCCCGGCTTGTCCGCCAGATACCGGCGCATCTATGAAGCCGACACCGTTTTCTTTAGCGGCTGCATGGAGTTCACGGGCGAGATCGGCCGATGCAGTTGTGTTGTCGATGAGCACGCTTCCGCTCGTCATGCCGGCCAGCGCACCGTCGGCGCCTAACAAGACACTGCGAACATCGTCATCATTGCCGACACAGGAAAATACGAATTCGGCGTCCGTAGCGGCTTCTTTGGGGGTCTGTGCGGTCTTACCCTCGTACTCAGTCACCCATTTGTCGGCCTTTTCAGCGGTTCGGTTATAGACGGTCAGGCTGTGCCCGGCTTTTTGCAAATGCCCTGCCATTGGATAGCCCATGACGCCGAGGCCGATAAATGCGACTTTGCTCATTGAATTCCCCTTGGAAAGCTCGAAAATGGTCCAGAATTTTCACGCAGTTTAGCGATCTGTTGGATGGTGGACAACGCGTCAAATTGGCTTCAGATAGTCGACCATTTCTGTCCAAAACGCTTCATCAGGCGTCGCCAACAGACCGGGTACCGTGTCTGCGCCGGAATAAATCCCACCGCCTAGTAGCGCCATAAAGCCGCCTGCTTCCCGGTGCATTAGGACGCCAGCCGCATGGTCCCACGGGAATAATGACCGATAGAGCGAAAAATGCTTATTCCCGCTCGCCAATTGGAGGAAATCGTACCCGGCGCAGTGATAGTTGATCATTTCGCCAAATCGAGCGAATTTTGGGCGCACCAGATCGCGGTGTTCGCGCCCCCACCCGCTTGCATGTGCTGAACCGAACGCCTGCTCAAACGGGTCCGATGCTGCGACTTGCATGCGTTCACCATCGCAAAAGGCCCCGTCTCCCTTGGAGACCATGGCCATTCGGTTTTCCATGGGCACGTAAATCCAGCCGGCAACGGTTTCGCGTTTGATGATCAAGCTGACTAGGACCACAAACGGTTCTTTCCCAGCGGCAAAATTTGATGTGCCGTCTACCGGGTCAATGAGCCAAACCGGTGCATCACCGTTGAGGGTCTCCAACATGCGAGGGTCTGCTTCGATTGCCTCTTCCCCGATCGCAATCGAGCCTGGAAACGCTGCCTCCAACATGCGTGTCAGGGCTTTCTCCGCTTCCAAATCGGCAGTTGTTACCAGATTGCCCGCGTCGCCGGGTCGTTTCTCCGTAATGTCACTGCTTTGCAGTTCGCCAAACCGCGGGATAATTTCCGCGGCGGCAACTGATTTAATAATTTCAGCAATTTTGTGAAGGTCTGGTAGGGACACTAGGTCTCCATAAAAAAGGGCCGCACAAACGAGCGTGCGACCCTTTGATACAAGAATTTGAGCTTGGAGGCTACATCATGCCGCCCATGCCGCCCATGCCGCCCATGCCGCCCATGTCGGGCATTGCAGGCGCACCGGCACCAGCAGGCTCAGGCTTTTCAGCAACCATGGCTTCGGTTGTGATCAACAGACCCGCAACCGATGCGGCGTCCTGAAGTGCAGTGCGCACGACTTTAGCCGGATCAATGATGCCTTTAGCGACCATATCTACATATTTGCCACTTTGTGCATCAAAGCCTTGGTTTGCACCTTTGGCTTCAAGGATCTTACCAACCACGACCGCTCCGTCTTCACCGGCATTCTCGGCGATTTGACGCGCTGGGAATGTGATGGCACGGCGAACGATTTCAACACCAACGCGTTGGTCGTCGTCTTCAGGTTTGACATTATCCAAAGCACTGCGCGCTTTCAGAAGGGCAACACCGCCACCGGCGACAATACCTTCTTCAACAGCGGCGCGCGTGGCGTGCATGGCATCGTCCACCCGATCCTTCTTTTCTTTCACTTCGATTTCGGTCGCACCGCCAACGCGGATCACGGCAACACCGCCGGCGAGTTTCGCCAGACGTTCTTGCAGCTTTTCACGATCGTAATCAGATGTGGTCTCTTCGACTTGTGCGCGAATTTGGCTGCAACGACCAGCGATGTCGGCCTTTTTGCCCGCACCTTCGATAACAGTTGTGTTATCTTTGTCGATGGAAACGCGCTTGGCGGTGCCCATCATGTCGAGGGTTACATTCTCGAGTTTAATGCCGAGATCTTCGGAAACCACTTGGCCACCGGTCAAGATCGCGATGTCTTGCAACATGGCTTTACGGCGATCACCGAAGCCAGGTGCTTTAACGGCCGCGACTTTGAGGCCACCACGGAGTTTGTTGACAACCAAGGTCGCGAGGGCTTCGCCTTCGACGTCTTCGGCAATGATCAACAACGGACGGGCTGATTGCACGACTGATTCCAGCACCGGCAACATTGCCTGCAGGCTGGAGAGTTTGGATTCGTGAAGCAGAATGTAAGGGTTTTCCATCTCGCAGATCATCTTTTCTGCGTTGGTGATGAAATACGGCGAGAGATAGCCGCGATCAAACTGCATGCCTTCAACAACATCGAGCTCAGTCTCAAGGCCTTTGGCCTCTTCCACTGTGATAACGCCTTCGTTACCCACTTTTTCCATGGCTTGGGAAATCATACGGCCAACATCGGCATCGCCATTCGCTGAAATCGTGCCGACTTGGGCGATCTCTTCGTTGGTCTTTACCTTCTTGGCGCTTTTCCGGATTGAAGCGAGAACGGCTTCAACGGCCAAATCAATCCCACGCTTGAGATCCATCGGGTTCATGCCTGCCGCAACGGCTTTTGAGCCTTCACGAACGATGGCTTGGGCCAAAACGGTCGCTGTCGTGGTGCCGTCACCGGCGATGTCATTGGTTTTGGATGCAACTTCGCGGACCATTTGTGCGCCCATGTTCTCGAACTTGTCTTTGAGTTCGATTTCCTTGGCTACGGTCACGCCGTCCTTGGTGACGCGCGGTGCGCCGAACGCTTTGTCGAGCACAACGTTACGGCCTTTCGGGCCGAGCGTCACTTTTACTGCATCCGCCAGGATGTCGACGCCCGCAATCATGCGCGTGCGTGCGTCGGTTCCAAATTTAACTTCTTTAGCTGCCATTATTCTGTACCTTTTCTATGAGAGCTTTATTCAATGATGCCCATTACGTCGGACTCGCGAACGATCAAAAGATCTTCACCGTCAACTTTGACTTCGGTGCCGGACCATTTGCCGTATAAAACGCGATCACCCTTTTTGACATCGAGCGGCAGAACTTTGCCGTCTTCGCCCTTGGTGCCTGAACCGGCGGCAACGATTTCGCCTTCCATCGGCTTTTCTTTTGCCGTGTCCGGAATGATGATCCCACCAGCAGTCTTTTCTTCAGCGTCCAAAGGACGGATCAAAAGACGATCATGCAGCGGCCTTAATTTCATGAGGGTTTCTCCTAAAAATATCGGATGTGTGTTAAAAAAAATGTCCTGTTAGCACTCCTCTAGAGTGAGTGCTAGCGGGCATATAAGGACGAATAACCAACCTGTCAACAGCGTGATTTTTAAAAAATCAAAAGTTTCTTTTCTTATGAGGGAATGTCTTAGCTGAAGCGGCTGGTAAAGCGCTGAAAGTCGCTGTTATCCAGCGCTACGGAAATATGGGCGAATTCCTGATCGTCAGTTCGCTCTAAGACTTGCCCGTTCTGATAAAGCCACGCTAATGCAGCCCCGTTTGCGAGATCGATTTTAAGATCGTGACGGGCGCGGATATGGGCCAGCAATTCGTCGATATGGGATTTTAGTGTGTCACACCCCTCACCGCTTAGTGCTGATAGCGCGACGCACTCTTCACTACGCTCAACACTATTTTGAATGGCGTCGCGGCGTTCTGGTGATAAGAGATCGATTTTGTTGAGAACTTCGACCGGCGCATCAGCATCGGGCTCTCGAATTCCGTCTAAGACCTGTAGAACATCGTCCTTTTGGGCGTCCGTATCGGGATGGGCGATGTCGCGCACATGTAAAAGGATGTCCGCTTCGTTCACTTCCTCTAACGTGGCGCGGAAGGCGGCCACCAACTCAGTCGGTAAGTCTGAGATGAAACCCACCGTATCCGACAAGACCACCTGGCGTCCCGATGGTAATTTGAGCGCCCGATGGGTTGGATCTAGGGTCGCAAACAGTTGATCTTGTGCTGTTACTTTGGAATCAGTCAGCGTATTGAAAAGCGTTGATTTTCCTGCATTTGTATAGCCTACCAGGGCTACTATTTCATAAGGGACGCGTTCTCGCGCTTTTCGCTGTGTGTTGCGGGTTTGGCGTATTTTTACTAGGGCGCGTTTGAGTTTCCCCATCCGGCCATCAATTAAACGTCGATCTATCTCGAGCTGGCTTTCGCCGGGGCCACCCATAAAACCAAATCCGCCGCGCTGGCGTTCCAAATGCGTCCAGCTCCGAACCAAACGGGACCGCTGGTAACTCAATGCCGCCAATTCGACCTGTGTTCGCCCTTCTCGCGTGCGGGCTCGCGCCCCGAATATTTCCAATATAAGGCCTGTCCGGTCGATGACCTTGGTATGCCAGATTTGTTCTAAGTTCCTCTGTTGCACCGGCGTAAGGCTGGTGTCCATAACCACTAAATCGATGTCACCGAGTGCTTCCAGGACAGCGCCGATACGTTCCGCTTGTCCTTTTCCAAGGAATCTTCCGGCGTCTATTCGCCCGAGTGTGACGATTTCGGCGCCTGCAATTTCTAATTGTATTGCGGATGCCAGACCGATTGCTTCATCAAGGCAAGAATCAGCGCTGCGCGCACTCGATTTTATCTGCCGTTTTAGTTGCGGGTGAACGACATAGGATCGTCCGATGGCGGTAGGGGTGTTCTGGGAGATGTTTATCCGCTCGTCGCTCAAACAGGCCTAACCCTCGGGCTCTTCCGCATTTACTTCTACCGCATCCACTTCTTCTGACTCAAAGAGTTGAACCGGTTGGGCTGGCATGACCGTTGATATCGCGTGTTTATAGACGAGTTGAGCATGAGAATCTCGACGCAAAAGCACACAAAAGTTGTCGAACCACGTAATGATTCCCTGGAGTTTTACGCCGTTAACGAGAAATACGGTGACCGGAATTTTTGCTTTTCGAACTGAATTTAAGAAAACGTCTTGCAGGTTCTGCTTTTTATCCGACGACATTTGTTGTGCCCCTTTTTTCTTTCCCGCCGCTCAAGAGAGGGTTGGGTGCTTTATCATATGCAAGTTTCATTTTGACATCGTTAACTCAATGCCAAAACCGAACGGCGTAAGACTACAACGTCTCGACCAGCGCGGCCAGTTCTTCGCAACCGGATAATGTGATTTCCGGTAAAAATTCGCCTAAATTCACTGATTCCAGGGAATCTGCGTGGAGCAGTACGGCTAAACACCCGCTGTTACGCGCTGTTTCCATGTCAATGTCCGCGTCTCCGATGTACCAAATGAGGGAATTTTTCTTTAAACCATTGTTCTTTAAGAATAGTTCTATCGGTTCAGAACTCGGCTTGTCGCGACTCGCATCGCCGGCGCCGATAAGCTCAAGAAAGAAACGATCCCATTTCAAATGCGTTGCCTCTTTGCGCAGAAACCGTCCGGTCTTATTGCTGACAACACCGAGAACAGGGACATGGGCGGAAATACGCGAAAGCATGATTTCCGCATGGGGCATGGGGCGGAGGTTCTCGATGTGTAGGCGTTCGAAGGCTGCATAGAAATTCGCCTCCGCTTCTTTCCAGCGCGCGCCAAAGAGGTTTGGAAAAGAGTCGCGCAGCGATTGGCGAACCCGCACTTTCGTTTCCTCGAATGCCCAGGGTTCCCTGTCCATAGACCTAAAAGTCTCAACTAATGCGGCGTGAATCGTCTGCCAACTATCGACGAGGGTGTTGTCCCAGTCGAAAATTATAGCGTCAGGTTTTTTATGATTGGGCATGGTGACCTGCGAACAGAATATCGATCACGAGGTTTGCTGGGCATATTGCAAATACTGGTCTTGCAGCGCCTTGGTGATCGACCCCACTGCGCCGTTGCCGATAGTGACGCCATCGATGGACAGAACCGGAGTTGCCAGCGACGTAGCGCTCGAGAAGAAGGCTTCAGCCGCGGATTTTGCTTCATCAAGCGAAAACGCACGTTCTTCAAATGAGATGTCATTTTGGCTCGCGATATCGATAATGGACCTACGTGTTATGCCGTTCAGGATGTCGTGGGTCGGCGGTCGGGTGACCAACACCTGATCTTTGGTGACGATCCAGGCATTACTGGAGCTGCCTTCGGTGACGATATTGTTTTCATCGATCATCCATGCTTCTCCTGCACCAGCGCGAACCGCTTCGGATTTGGCCAAACAATTGGCAAATAGCTGTGTTGTTTTGATGTCGCAACGGCCCCAACGGATATCGCGAACGGAAATGACGTCGACGCCCGTATGGACGCTGGCTTTTGCGGTTAAATCGACCGCACGGGTATTCATGACGAAGGTCTGAGACAGGCCAGTGGGGATTAAATGGTCACGGGGGGCCGCTCCCCTACTCACCTGCATATAAACGAAACCGTCCGAGAGGCCATTCAGTCGCATCAACTCGCGAATTAATAGGGAAATAGTTGCCGGTGACTTTGGCAGATCGATGCCAAGTTCGCCCAAGGAATAGGCCAGCCGTTCGATGTGCCCCTGTTCATCTACCAAAAGACCTTTGGTCACGAATATGACTTCATAGACGGAATCACCAAACTGGAAACCCCGATCTTCAATGTCGATAAAGGCGTCATTTCGCCGGAGAAACCGGCCGTTTACATAGACAAATCGGGACATAGTGTGAGACCTGAAAGAGAGTGATGGAAAGGCTTTAGATGAACTCAAGACGGACAGCAAACAGCTTCTCGACCTGACGGATCGTACCCGCCGAAGCGAGTAGGATGATGCGGTCCTTTATGTGTATGTCAGTATCGCCTTTTGGAATCAATACCTGCCCGTCGCGAACAATAGAGCCGACAATCACGCCTCGTGGAAGTTTGCGGTCTTTCAGCGTCGTTCCCACGAGCGGCGAAGTCTCGAGGACTTCCGCTTCAATAATTTCACCAAAGCCCTCCCACAGTGAATACACCGCGCGAATTCGGCCGCGGCGAATATGATGCAAAATTTGCGAGACCGTAATCGCTCGCGGATTCACCAGAATATCGATGCCGAGTTTCGTTACCAGGGCTGAATAGCTGTCGCGATTGACCAAGGCAATCGCCTGCTTAACGCCGTATTGCTTGGCAAGAAGGGCGCCGAGAACATTTGTTTCGTCGTCGTTGGTGACTGTGACGATCATGTCGGCCGACGCGATATTGGATTCCGATAGTATCTCTTCGTCGAATATGTCTCCTTGCAGGACAGTTGTCTCCGGTATCGATTCGGCGAGCTTGCGGGCACGCTCTTTATCCATCTCGATGACTTTGGCGGAGACGCCGTCTAATTGCTCGATAGTGCGCGCAAGATTGCTGCCAATATGTCCGCCGCCGACAATGACCAATCTATGCGCTTCAGCCTCTTCGTGGCCAAAAATTTCCATGGCGCGACCGACGTGATTGGTATCGCTTACGAAATACACCTCGTCGCCCGGCAACATTTGGTCGCGGGATGTTGGAATATAGGCCTCTCCTTCGCGGACGATGCCTACTACCACCACGCTTAAGTCCGGAAATATCTCAGTCAGCTGTCGCAAAGGCGTGTGCACCACAGGGCAGTCCTCTGTGCAGCGAACGCCGATCACACGAACTTTGTCGTCCGCCAGTTGGATCATATCGAACGAACCCGGCACCAATAATCTGCGTGCGATGGCGTTGGCCACTTCGACTTCCGGCGAAATGATGACGTCGATCGGCATATGATCGCGGCTGAAAAGATCGGCCCAAAGAGGGTCTAAAAAGCTTTGTTGGCGAATGCGCGCAATTTTTGTCGGTACGTTAAACAAGGAATGCGCTACTTGGCACGCCACCATGTTGACTTCATCGGCATACGTTACGGCTATAATCAAATCCGCTTCACCGGCATTGGCAGATGCCAGCATGCTGGGTTCTGAGGCATTTCCGACCATCGCCTGAACATCCAGCGATTCGTTGATCTTACCGATCAGTTGCGGATCCCGATCGATCACCGTCACGTCGTTTCCCTCACTTGAGAGATACTGCGCTATACTGAAGCCGACCTGGCCGGCTCCGCAGATTATAACATTCATCGTATTTCCCGCCGTAAACTAACCTGCACGCACCGTTGATTTGTCGCCGCTGTGCAGGCCTAGGCTTTTAAGTTTTCTGTGAAGGGCCGCGCGGTCCATGCCAACGAAGGTCGCGGTTTTACTGATATTGCCACCGAACCTTGCCAATTGAAAATTCAAGTATTGCTGTTCGAACGCCTCGCGTGCCTGGCGTAGAGAAACATTCATTAATTCGAATGCGACGCCGTTTTCGTCGTTTTCGTCATCGCCGATGCCAATGGCCTTTGTGACGTCGCTCGCCAGAATCGCGGCGGTTATATCCACATCGCTGAGTAATAGCAATCGTTCCACCACATTGACCAATTCCCACACATTGCCTGGCCAATTATGTGCCTGCATTGCGGCAAACGCGTCGGCGGAGAACTCGCGAGGCGGGCGGTTGGTCGATGCTGCGCTGCGAAGCATGAGCTCGTTGGCAAGCTCGGGCACATCGCCCAACCGCTCTGAAAGGGGCAACACCTGTAACGGCACCACATTTAAACGATAAAATAAATCTTCGCGAAACTGACCGGCTTCAATGGCCCGATTGAGATCGCGGTTTGATGTGGCGATGACCCGCACATCCGCATCAACAATGGCATCGCCTTCCATTCGAGTGAATTCCGGCTTATGCAAAACGCGAACGAGTTTTGCCTGAGTTTCTAGGGGCATGTCCCCTACTTCATCAAGTACAAGGGTGCCGCGGTGGGCTTTTTCATAGGCGCCGACCCGTCGGGCTGTTTCCTTATCCGCTTCTCTGCCAAACAGAGAATGATCCAACTCTGACGGCTCTAGTCCAGCGCACGACAACACGACGAACGGGCCCGATTTCCGCGCGGATTGTGTGTGCAGGACGGATGCGACGACCCCTTTGCCGCTGCCAGGCGGTCCGCTAATCAAAACACGGCTGTCGGTGCTGGCGACTTTTTCCACGGCGTTCCGCAACTGTGCCATGACTGCAGAAGATCCGATCAATTCAGCCTGCGCATTGCCGGACCGCGCACGCAGGGATTCATTTTCGTCGCGCAGGCGAATATCTTCAACAGCTCGACCGATCGTGTGAATGAGCACATCGGTTTTGAACGGTTTGGTCAGAAAATCATATGCCCCCATTTTTGTGGCGTTAACTGCCATGTCGAAGGTGGCGTGGCCACTTATCATTAAAACTTGCTGGGTTGGGTTTTCTTTTCGGATGCGTTCTAGCATCTGGAGGCCGTCTAGTTCGCTGTCTTGCAGCCAGACATCGAGAATGATCAGGCTCGGTTGGCGTGTTCCGATTGCCACGAAGGCTTCTTGGCTCGTTGAAGCCTCACGGGTTTCGTAGCCTTCGTCTTCCAGAATACCGGCGATCAGCGAGCGAATATCGCTTTCGTCGTCAACGATGAGAATATCTTGCGCCATCTATACTATCTTACCTGACCTACTCGCCCAGCGCCTGCCTTTGTTCAGTTGGGCCAGGAGCGGCCTCATTATCAATTATTCTTGCGTCGCCAGTAACCAATTCGCCGGTCATCTGCAAGCGCACACAAGCGCCGCCATTTTCGGAATCGGTCAGTTGTAGACTGCCTTTATGGTCTTCCATGATCTTTCTGACAATCGCCAGCCCGAGACCAGTGCCCTTCGCGCGCGTGGTGAAATACGGCTCGGTTAATCGATCGCGCTGCTGGGAGGGTAGGCCTTTACCGTTATCTTCGATTTCAATAGTGACGGTCTCGTTTTGGTGACTGAGGGTTATGCAAATTTTTCCAGGCGCCAAGTCGTCGCCGGTTCTGCCCTCGATCGCCTCTGCCGCATTCAATAGTAGATTGGTGACCGCCTGACCGATCTGTCGCCCGTCACATCGGAACCAAAGTGGATCGGCAGGCATATTCGATTCATAGGCGATGTCCCGGTTGGCGTTCCGTTGGAGAAATATTGATTGTCCAATCAAATCCGAGAGATTTTCCGGCCTGATGACCGGGGCAGGCATGCGCGCGAAACTTGAAAATTCATCGACCATGCGACCGATATCGCCGACATGACGGACAATGGTGTCGGTGCAGGTCTCAAAGGTTTCGGGGTCGGACTTGATTTCGCCCAAATATTTTCGTTTGAGCCGTTCGGCTGACAGTTGAATGGGTGTGAGGGGATTGCGAATCTCATGGGCGATACGGCGCGCCACATCGGCCCAGGCGGCTTCGCGTTGTGCTGACATGAGGGCAGAAATATCGTCGAACGTGACCACGTAACCGCGGATTGTGTCCCCGTCCCTTTCGGTTCCAATGCGAACCAACAATGTTCTCGGTTCGCGGTCCCGGGTAATACGAATTTGGCGCTCGATAAATCGTGCGCTTCGATCAGTTTTAGCTTCCGTTAGGATTTCTGCCATTTCGGGCAGGACTTCGGAAAAATCCTCGCCGATACGATTTTCTAAATTTTGCCCGGTCAGATCCGACGCAGCTCGGTTCGGCAAGTTTATACGGCCATCCTGGTCTAGGCCGACGACCCCGGCTGATACGCCGGAGAGTACGGTTTCGGTAAAGCGGCGGCGTTCGTCCAACTGCTGGTTTGCTTCGACCAATTCGCCTCGGTTGCGTTGAAGCTCGCCTGTCATGCGATTGAACGCCCGGCTAAGGAGACCGAGTTCTTTAGTTTCCGTTTCTTCTGGCACACTCACATTTAAATCGCCGGCTCGAACTTTCTCGGTGGCATCGATAAGAGCGCTGATCGGACGAGAAAATTGGGTGGCTACGATCAATCCGAACCAGGACGCTGCGAGTAGCAGAATCAACGCTAGCCCGATGAAAAGCAGCGCGAAGGAAATCTCGATGTTTTCGCGTTTGAGCTCCAAATTCTCGAATCGTTCGACGGAGAACCGCGTGCGCTTTGTTTGAGCCAATACTTTTGGGTCGACGAATCTTCCCACATAAAGATAGTGGTCGATGTAGTTATCCAGCCGCACGAGGGCGCGTACCCGGTCGTCGTTTTTACTGGTCAGGATCGCGACTTCCCCTTCGCGGGCGAGCTTGAATTGCTCCGGCGGTATCCCTTCGAATTCCAAAACGTAGGTAAGACCAGCACGGGCAATGACGTCTCCCGTGCTGCTAATAAAGACGATTGCTTCGGTCAGACTGCGCAGGCTCGATTGAATGTTAAGTGCATAATTCAATAGCTTCGGTTTGCCCTGCAGGACGTTGGATTCCAAATTTAGGGATTTTGAAACCGCCAATACGTCGGCACGTACGTTATTTTTATGTTCTTCCAGGTAGGCTTCGGCAACGGCGACCGATTGATTGAGGGCGGTTCGAACTTCGCTGCTAAACCATGTCTCGACGCCGAATTTGAAGAACAATACCGCCGCGCCCGCGACCACGACGGCAGGTACAATCGAAATGAAGCCGAACAGCATAACCAGCCGCACGTGGAGCCTCGATCCGGCGGAGCCTCGAATGCGTTCGGTCCAAACCCGGGCAACGCGCCAGCCGATGAAAATAGCGAGTACCAGTAGGAGAATAAGGTCGGCAAGGAGCAGACGCGATACCCAACCGGAATCTTGGCCGAAGGGTGCTATACCGCGAATAGCGGCGTAGGTTGCCACGACGGAAAGGCAAGCTAAAACGCCTAATCCTACCGCGAACCAACGGCCTGAAAGATGGCGTTTTAGCATCGTATTCATCGCATTAGCCGGTTCCGGGGGAATCTCGGATTGGCTAGGTGTCACCGTCATTGAGTATCCTTCGGCGAATGACGCGGTTTGCAACAGTATGGCTCGTAATTCAAACAAGTCCAATATCAGATAAAGCGCCAGCTGTATTCGGTTATCGAGGTTGCTTTACCACCGAAATTCCAAGGTCGCGGATCTTTTTGCGAAGCGTATTTCGGTTGAGACCGAGCAATTCGGCGGCTTTGACTTGGTTGCCGCGCACTGAAGCCAATGAAATATTGATCAATGGCCGCTCGATCTCGTGCAGCACGCGATCATAGAGGCCGGTTGGTGGAAGCCCTTCTTCATGAGCGCTGAAATATTCGTCTAAATGGCGTTCGACCGCCTCACTCAGGCTTTCTGTATCGGCCTTTTCGCCGTTTTGCGGAATAGACTGGGTGGTTTCCGCGAGTTCGACCTCTACCAAGTCTTGCGTAATGATTTCTTGCGAGTAGAGCACTGCTAGGCGCCGAACAAGGTTTTCTAATTCTCGCACATTTCCCGGCCAGCGATATTGCTGCAGTCGCTCAAGTGCAGCGTTATCCATCGATTTTTGCGGTAACCCCTCGTCGATGAGATTTCGCAGAAAATGCCGGGCGAGATCGGGAATGTCTTCTGTGCGCTCGCGCAAAGGCGGGAGGCGCATGGGGACAACATTCAATCGATAAAACAGATCCTCGCGAAAGTGCCCGAGACTGACCTGATGGGTCAGGTCGCGATGGGTCGCCGTAATAATCCGGACATTGGCCTTTATGGGTGTCCGCCCGCCGACAGTTGTAAACTCGCCTTCTTGCAGGACGCGCAACAGCCGGGTTTGGGCGTCCAACGGCATATCGCCAATTTCGTCGAGAAACAATGTGCCGCCTTCTGCTTGTTCGAAACGTCCTGAGAAACGGCTGGCCGCCCCGGTAAAGGCGCCTTTTTCGTGGCCGAATAATTCACTTTCGATAAGTTCGTGTGGAATGGCCGCCATGTTGATGGCAACGAACGGTCCATTCCGGCGTTTACCGTAGTCATGCAGCGCGCGGGCAACCAATTCTTTGCCAGTGCCCGACTCTCCATTGATGAGCACCGTCAGGTCCGTACTCATGAGACGGGCCAGAATGCGATAAATCTCTTGCATCGCTGGAGAGCGGCCAATCAAGGGCAGACGTTCGTCGCCTTCCACATTCGGATCATCATTGTCATGCGAGGCGGCGGGCTCTGCGAGCGCTCTAGCGACCAGAGTGAAAAGTTCGGTGAGATCGAACGGCTTCGGAAGATATTCGAAAGCACCGCGTTCGGTCGCTTTTACCGCTGTGAGTAACGTATTCTGCGCGCTCATCGCGATGACCCGCAGTTCCGGGCGTAGCTTTCTGATACGCGGTATTAGATCGAGTGCGTTTTCATCGGGTAAAACGATATCGGTCACCACAAGATCACCCTCACCATCGGTAACCCAGCGCCAAAGTGTCGTTGCATTGCCGGTTGAGCGCACATCATATCCCTGGCGCATCAGCGCTTGACCGAGCACTATTCGAATACTGTGGTCGTCGTCTGCGACCAATATGACCGCTTGCTTTTCGCTAATGGGATGTGCTCCTCACCATGGGTAACATGACCTGAACTTCAGTTTTTTGGTTGGAGCAATTGACGTCGATCATGCCGCCATGATCGCCAACCAGTTTCGCTACGAGCGCCAAGCCCAACCCGGCACCTTGGCTTTTTGTGGTCACGAATGGATCGAAAATCTGACGCACCAATTCGTCGGGAATACCGACCCCGTTATCTTCTACCGAGACAACGAGCGGTAATTCTATTTTTGAATCTTGGCCTGGTCCCGCAATTCGCATCCCATGTTGGAAGGTGGTTCTAAGCGTGATTTTCCCCTCCTCCATTGACGATATGGCTTCAGCGGCATTCTTTACCAGGTTGAGAAATATTTGGATCAGATGGTCTCGATCCCCATACGCGGACGGCAGCGATGGATCGTAAATTTCCTCGAAAGCAATTAATTTGCCGAAACCTGACTTGCTGATTTTGATCACATGCTCCAAAACTTCGTGCAAATTGACCGCGTGTTTTTCTATAGACGGACGATCTGAGAACGCTTCGATGCGGTCAATTAGACGGCAAATTCTGTCTGTTTCATCGATGATTAAGCGCGCAAGCGAGCGTTCATCGTCTTCGGCAGTTTGTTCTAAAAGCTGTGCGGCGCCACGCACGCCGGATAGTGGGTTTTTTATTTCATGGGCCAATACCGCGGACATGGAGGAAACGGACCGGGCAACGTCGCGGTGAAGCAGTGATTTATCAATCCTTCCGGCGACGGTCATCTCGTTCAACGCCAACACCACGAACAGTGAGCCGCCGCCAAGCGGTGCGGCATTAACCGTTAGGATGCGATTCCCCGTACGAGGAGTCGAAAGCCGCACGTCGAATTCCTGCATACTATAACCATGGCGGCGAACTTTTTGGGCCAGCGTCATCAGCGGACTGTCCGGTGGAATAATATCTTGCAGATTTCGCTGTGTCAGGGCGTGGATGCTAAGTTGAAAGAACTGTTCGGCTGCGGGATTTGCGAAGGCAATATCGTCATTGCCATCGGCCACTAAAATGGGAAGTGGCAAGGCAATCAAGGCTTCGAGGGAAAGCGTATCGGCGGATACGTCTGCAATTTTTTCAACCACCTAAGCGGCCTCGTGCTTAAGTTGCTGGTTAAAGAAATTCTTCAAGAGCGCGATTACAGTGTCGGGGTTTTCTTCGCGGCTCACTTTGGCGCGTAATTCCGCTGCGCCTTGAAAATCCTTAACGTACCAGCACAGATGCTTCCGCGCGATGCGCAGCCCAGGGCCAATGCCGTAGTGACTCAGTATTTCTGCGTAATGCTCCAGAACCGTGGATTTAACCTGCTCACGCGAAGGCTCGGGAACGATTTTATCGTGTTGCAAATATTGTTTGATTTGATCGATTAACCAAGGGCGCCCTTCAGCAGCCCTACCAATCATCACACCGTCTGCACCGGATATCTTGAGGCATTCCGCAGCGTCTTCAGGGGTCTTAATATCGCCATTAGCGATAACAGGAATTCGCACAGCTTCCTTAACGTGGCGAATAAACGCCCAGTCCGCGTTGCCTTTGAAAAACTGACATCGAGTTCTGCCATGGACCGTGAGCATTTGAATGCCCTCTTCCTCAGCGATCCGCGCCAATTGTGGCGCATTACGGCTATCGTCGTCCCAGCCGGTCCGCATTTTCATCGTTACCGGTATACTGACCGCGTCGACCACCGCTTTCATAATATCGCCGGCCAGTTTTTCTTCGCGCATGAGTGCCGAACCACATGTTTTGTTGGTAACCTTGCGCGCCGGGCAGCCGAAATTGATATCGATGATTGCGGCACCTCGGTCTTCGTTAATCCGGGCTGCCTCGGCCATTAACTTTGGATCGCGGCCGGCCAATTGTACGGCCATTGGAAATTCTCCGGTGCAATCGGTCGACATCTTCCGAATCTCTGAACGAACGGCGCGCAAGACGGCGTCGCTGGCGATCATCTCCGATATCACCAGATCGGCACCAAAATGCCGAACAGTTCGCCGGAACGGTTGATCGCTCACGCCCGACATGGGCGCAAGTATTACCGCCGGTTCAAAAGTTAGATCCGCAATTTTCATGATCATTTCTTAGGCAGTTCACCCTATTGCACAGTATGTGGGCAATAGCACCTTGGCGACGCGATTTCAAACGTTACGATTACCCAAGGAGAATATCGCTCACCCATTTGACGCCGGGGTAGCCGAGCGTGATGAGGAGATAGCTAATTAGGACATAACGGGCGGCACTGCGCCCCCGGATGCCCATGCGTACTCGGGCAATGAGCAGGAGCCCGACGAGAAGAAACGCGATCATGGTCAGTAAGATTTTATGATCTAATTGCAATAACGAGCCGCTCGCTCCAATTTGGAGGGCCATACCGGAGACAATACCGACTGCAAGTATGGCTTCGCTCGTGGAAAGACTTATAATTTCAACGTGTTCGGCGTCTGCGACGGGGGGAAGACGCCTAATCCAGAGACTATCGCTTTTGGCCTTTAGCAATTTTTCTTGAGCGAGTACCGAAACCGCGGAGACCGCCGCAAGAGTAATCGTTGCGTAGGCAATGACGGCCGAAAAAATATGAACAACCGTCCAGCCGTCCATGTCCGCGGTGGTACTTACGTGTCTTCCGGCTTGGATTGTTGGTGAATCTGCCAACAGGGCCAATACGCAAATTATGAAGAGATACGGGGCAAGCAATCCCGCCAGGCGCCAACTTTCGCGAAACCAGTGGTTGGTGAGCGTAAAAATTACAATCGTCACAGCAACACAAACGAACAATGTGTCCGATAGACCCCGCTGCCATCCCGATTGCAGCCGATAAAGTACAAATCCGGCCAAAACCAGAGTTGCAGACAGCAACAAAAGCCAGTAAAGGCGTTTCTTCTCCGCATCAGCCCGCCAGCAGTAGGCGCTAACCGGCAGTAAACTAAGCGCGGCGACCGTACCGATAATTAGCTTCTCGTCCATGATACCTCTATATAGCATCCTCGATTGAGATGGCAGAGCTTTGGCATTAGGGTGAGGCAGTTCTGCCGCAATGACATTGGAAAGCATCGATACTAAATGGTGAAAACCGCTGCACTTGTCCTCGCAGGCGGCCGCGGCGTACGCGCTGGCGGTGGCATGCCGAAACAGTACCGCGAAATTGCCGGTACGCCTCTGCTACGTGCGACGATGAAGATGTTCGTGGATCATCCAGCCATCGACGTGGTTGGGGTTGTGATCCATCCGGACGATGTTGCACTGTATGAAAATGCCGCGGGTGATATGACTTTGTTGCCGCCGGTTTTTGGTGGTGCGACGCGACAAGATTCCGCTTTTAACGGTCTACGGGGCTTGGCAGAGCTGGCACCAGATAATGTGTTGATCCATGATGGTGCCCGGCCTTTTCTCTCCGCTGATACGATTTCAAGGGTGATTAACGCGCTTGGCAATGATGTTGCTGTTTTGGCCGCAGTTCCTGTTACCGATACTATTAAACGGGCGAAATCCGGTGGCATTGTAGGGGAAACGGTTGATCGAGATGGATTGTGGCGGGCGCAGACACCGCAGGCTTTTCGCTACGACGACATAATGGCCGCTCATGAGCGGTTCTCCGGTCAGAATTTAACGGATGATGCGGCAGTAGCTGAAGCTGCGGGGCACTCGGTCCGCTTGGTCGAAGGCAATGAAGACAATTTTAAAGTGACGGCGCCGGAAGACTTTAAACGCGCTGAAGACAAGATGAGTTTGATAAAGGCAAGTCCTATGGGCGAAACGAGAGTGGGCTCTGGCTTTGATGTGCACCGATTTGGACCGGGAGACGCCGTCATACTATGTGGCGTGGAAATTCCCCATGACCAGGGCCTTGCTGGGCATTCCGATGCGGATGTGGGCATGCATGCCTTGACCGATGCGATATTGGGCGCAATCTGCGAAAGCGATATTGGCGCCTATTTCCCGCCCAGTGATCCCCAATGGCACAACGCAAATTCCGAAATCTTTCTCGCCAAAGCCTCAGAACTCCTGGCGGCGCGTGGCGGTTCGATCCTTCATGTCGACGTGACATTGATTTGCGAAGCACCCAAAATTGGCCCACATCGGGATAGTATGCGGGGTCGGCTCTCGGAAATTTTGGCACTTGATATGGGCCGGGTTAGTGTCAAAGCAACGACGACGGAACGTCTTGGATTTACAGGGCGCGGAGAAGGCATTGCAGCACAAGCAACGGCAACGATCCTATTAAACTAACACTTAACTAAACCGGCATATCTAATTGAAAAATAATATCTCTGTTTGCGTTTCGACTTTTTTCTTCGTCGGACGCTTTCCTATCGCGCCGGGTACCGCGGGCTCCTTTATCGCCCTCGTTTTGGCATGGCCAATCTTGGCATATTTTGGTGCGCTCGGGCTCGCTGTTGCCTCAATAATCGTCTTCGTCATTGGTGTTTGGGCGGTGGATATCTATCAGGCCCATACAGGGTCCCACGACGGCGGAGAAATTGTGATTGATGAGGTTGCCGGCCAATGGTTGGTCCTTATGGTTTCGGCACTAGATATCGCGCATTTCGCCGTCGGATTTTTACTTTTTCGTCTCTTCGATATTTGGAAGCCGTGGCCCATTGGTTGGGCCGACCGAAGTCTCAAAGGTGGTTTTGGTGTCATGGCAGACGATATACTGGCCGGGCTTTATGCTCTGATATGTTTATGGGCAATCCAGCAGGTAGGATTTAAATGATGTTTGATAACATGCTGACAGATAATGCGAAATCTCTCCTTGACCTTTGTCGGTCTAAGAAAATTCAAATTGTGACTGCTGAATCTTGTACCGGTGGCTTGATCAGCGCACTGCTCACCTCTGTGGCCGGTTCGTCTGACGTTTTTGAACGAGGGTTTGCGACCTATACCAATGAAGCGAAATCCGCTTGTTTAGGAGTGCCGCGTGACCTAATTGAGCAACACGGCGCTGTCAGTGCTGTTGTTGCCACGGCGATGGCCAAGGGTGCTCTCAATCACTCCGACGGACAGCTATCGGTGTCGGTGACGGGCGTCGCTGGTCCAGGCGGTGGCACAGCAGCCAAGCCGGTTGGTTTGGTCTTTATAGGCAGTTGTTTAAAGGGCCGCGAACCCGTTGTGCAAAAACACTTATTTGATGGCGATAGAGATACCGTGCGGGTCCAATCGGTTCAAAGTGCGATGGACCTAATGCTTAACCAAGCTCAAACTTATTGATCAAAGCCGCTAGATTAGCGAGAGGATGGCCTGAGCGATTGCCATAGGTGCTGAGTAGCTCTTCCCAATTTGAAAAGACATCGAAAAAGTCCGCAGGATGGTCCAAAGCAGTCCAGTCCATACCGCGAATACGTTCAAGTGCGTCCAAATCTTCGTTGGCCGTGGTGTCTTCCATGATGCTGCTCAGGAAAAACAGTTCATTTCGGTGAAAGGCAAAGGCAGCCAACATTATGCCCGCAATCTCGGCGACGCGGCTGCCGTTCTCGATGGAGAAGTTGACCTGGTCGAAAAGAATGTTGCGGTTTTTCGCCTCTAGGAGGAAACAGATCTTTGTTGCGTGGTCTTCATGCTCCGAATTTCTGTCACGCCGCGCAAATATCAATATCTCATCAGGGCTGTTTAAGGAGCCCGGACTGAGCAATTGAAGCAGTTTTTGAATGGCTGACAGAGTCTCGTAGGCTTTTGGCCTTGCCAGTATGTTGAGGCTAACAGATTCGGTCAGCGTGTTCGCATCCATCTCAACGCCGGCATCTTGAAGGGCCGTTTCAATGGCGTCGAGGGTGCTGGCGCGTGGGTCACCGACACTGCGCTCGATATTATTGAGTGTTGCGAGTGATATACCGGCTGCTTTTGCCAAATCGGATTGCTTGACACCAATAATCGATCGGGCGGCCCGAATCTGCCCCGGCGAGATCATAAGATTGCCTCGCCGAACTTAGCCATCGTATATCTACAAATTGGCATAACCCTCGTCCCACCTCGAAAACTATATACCGTACCTAATAGGATAGGTTTTTACTCATCTTTGGCAAGTGGTTTTCTATATGTGGTGGCCCGTAATGCCGTTGTCACAAGAAGTGCCCTGGTGAATTATTTTGTTTTGAAATGGGAACGAGTCAACTTCTAATGCATGCAATGCATGAAAAGTAACGTATTTTCAAATACTAATGGACTACATTCAACCTGGTTTAGGAGATTTATAGACTTGGTCAGCGCGCGTTTCGAAGGCCGACACCATCTTGGCCACGACGTCTTCAAAAAAAGCACCGATAATTTGCTGCAAGATCCAGGAGCCAAATTCAAATTCTATATGAAAATGAACCTTACAATGATCGGAGTCGGCATTCTCAAAGCACCAATGGTTGCTTAGGTGCTTAAACGGACCATCGATGGCGGTCACCTCAATGGTCATGGCAGCGCGGTCCAGCTTCACGTCGCTTTTATAGCGTTCGCGGATACTTTTATATCCAACCGCCATTTCGGCAACCATGTGGTTTTCGCCTCGCTCCAGTATCCGGGTTGCGGTGCACCAGGGTAGAAATTCCGGATAGGATTCTACATCGGCGACCAAATCGAAGATTGCTTCCGGCCGATGAGGCAGAATCCGCTCTTCGGTATGCTCACGCATGGCAATATCTAAGCGTTGATGCGATCAAGTTCGCGGTTACGGGCATCGCGTAACATCGCGAAGTCCGCATCGGCATGATAGGAAGAGCGCGTTAGGGGCGATGCAGAGACAAGCAAAAAGCCTTTCGCACGGGCTTTTGTCGCCAAACTTTCGAACTCCTCCGGTGTCACAAAACGGTCTATCGCCGCATGTTTTGCCGTTGGCTGCAAATATTGGCCAATGGTCATGAAATCCACGTCAGCGGCGCGAAGATCGTCCATAAGTTGGCCAATTTCACCTGTCTCCTCGCCCAAACCCACCATTAAGCCGGATTTGGTGAATATCGACGGGTCCAGCGCTTTGACGCGAGCCAGTAAGGCTAAACTGGTGAAATACCGGGCGCCCGGTCGAATCGTCGGATAAAGCCGGGGAACGGTCTCGATATTGTGGTTGAAGACGTCGGGATGGGCTTCGGCAACGGTTTCGACAGCACCGTCTTTGTGCATAAAATCCGGTGTTAACACTTCAATCGTGGTGTTTGGCGCCATTTCTTGAATATTGGAGATGACTGAGGCGAAATGCGCGGCGCCGCCGTCGTCGAGATCGTCCCGGTCGACGGAGGTGATCACCACGTGTTCCAGGTTGAGTTTGGCGACCGCAGCGCCAGTTCGGGCCGGCTCGAACGGATCAAGCGCCATGGGGCGCCCTGTTGCCACGTTGCAGAAAGCGCAAGCGCGCGTACAAGTGTCGCCCATAATCATGAAGGTCGCATGTTTCTTGGCCCAGCACTCACCGATATTGGGGCATGCAGCCTCCTCGCAGACCGTGTGTAAGCCATGCTCTTGTACGATAGCTTTGGTCTCAAAATAGGCTTTGGAGACCGGGGCTTTGACGCGAATCCACGGCGGTTTCCGTTGTATTGGATTGTCGGGCCGGTTTTGCTTTTCCGGATGACGTTCTGCGGCGGTTTTGCGGTCCATTAAGAGTCCCTTCTGGACTTAGAAATGGATCGTGCGGTCATAAGCGTCAAGAACCGATTCATGCATCATTTCCGATAAAGTCGGATGCGGGAAGACCGTATGCATCAGTTCTGCTTCGGTGGTCTCCAAGGTCTTTGCTATTCCATAGCCCTGAATGAGTTCAGTTACCTCCGCGCCGACCATATGCGCACCCAGTAATTCGCCGGTTTTTGCATCGAAAACGGTTTTCACGAGCCCTTCCGGGTCGCCCAAGGCGATTGCCTTGCCGTTGCCCATGAAAGGAAACCGGCCGACACGAACCTCATAGCCCTGCTCTTTTGCGGCTGCTTCTGTTAGGCCGACGGATGCAACCTGCGGCATGCAATAGGTGCAACCCGGAATGTTGCTGGTATTGAGCGGATGAACATCCTTAACGCCGGCGATCTTTTCGACACAAATCACCCCTTCGTGGCTTGCTTTATGGGCTAACCAAGGCGGCCCGACCAGATCGCCGATGGCGTATACACCCGCCTCGCCGGTTTGTAGCCATTGATCCACGTCGACATGGGTACGATCAACTTTGATCTTGGTGCCTTCTAGCCCGATATTTTCCACATTGCCGACGATGCCGACCGCAAGAACAACCCGCTCGACGGTTATTGACTGGGGTTTTCCGTCTTTTTCGATCGTTGCGGTAACGGTGTCTGCGCCCTTCTTCAATTCCCTCACCTGGGCACCGGTGATGATTTTCATGCCTTGTTTTTCAAATTGCTTATGGGCGTGCGCCGAAATTTCTTCGTCTTCGACGGGCAAAACACGGTCTAAAACCTCTACAACCGTCACTTCAGCGCCCAAATTCCGATAAAAACTGGCAAATTCTATCCCAATTGCGCCCGATCCGACCACCAGAAGCGATTTTGGCATGGTTTTCGGTACCATTGCCTCTTTATAGGTCCAAATAAGCTTCCCATCGGGCTCGAGACCAGGCAACGTTCGGGCACGGGCGCCGGTCGCCAAAATAACGTTTTTCGCGGTTAGCATCGCGACCGGTTTTCCGTCCTTTTCCACGGCAACTTTGCGCCCGCCCGGTGTACCACCGGCTAATTTGCCAAAACCGTCGATAACGTCGACCTTATTTTTGCGCAGAAGATGGGCAACACCGCCACTTAGTTGGCCGGCGACGTCACGGCTCCGTTTGACGATTTTCTCAATGTCAAATTTTGCACCGGTAACCGAGAGCCCGAATTGCTCCGCATTTTGAATGAAATGATAGATTTCAGCGCTGCGTAATAGTGCCTTTGTTGGAATGCAACCCCAGTTCAAACAAATTCCACCGAGATGGTTGGCCTCAACAAGCGCAGTTTTGAGATTGAGTTGGGCCGCACGAATTGCTGCCACATATCCGCCTGGCCCTCCGCCTACAATGACGATATCGTATTGTTTATCAGGCATTTGAATTACTTCCCTAAAGCAACATTGTGACAGGGTCTTCAAGTAAACCCTTCAGGCATGCTAGGTATGCGGCACCCACGGCGCCATCGACTGCGCGATGATCCACAGAAAGCGTGCAACTCATGACAGTCGCAACGGCCAATGCGCCGTCCTTTACGACTGGCCGTTGCTCGCCGGCGCCAACCGCCAATATGCAGGCTTGCGGCGGGTTAATCACAGCGTCGAATTGTTTAACCCCGAACATTCCGAGATTAGAGATACTAAACGTACCGCCTTGATATTCCTCAGGTTGCAACTTTCCGTCCCGTGCTTTTGTGGCAAGTTCGCGCATCTCGGCGGAGATATCTTCAAGCCCTTTTGCGTCCGCATGTCTGATTACGGGCGTTACCAAACCACCCTCAATTGCAACGGCGACGGAGATATCGGACGATTTATAGAGTTTAAGACCTTCTTCAGCCCAACTAGCATTGGCCTCCGGTACTTTCTTGAGCGCAACCGCGGCGGCTTTAATGATCACGTCATTGACGGAAAGGTTATAAGCCCCATCAGCTTTGTCATTCAACTCTTTGCGAAAGCTTAGTAATCTATCTATTTCACAATCCGCGGTCAGGTAGAAATGCGGCACTGTTTGCTTCGATTCCGTCAAACGCTGGGCAATAATCTTACGCATGTTCGAGGGAATGACGAGCTCGTATTCCGCTTCGAAAGGCTGTGCGGCTGCGGTCGTCACAGGCGCTGCGACTGGAGCCGGCGCAGCACTTGGGGCAATTGCAGGTAATCCAGCCGAAAGTGCGCCTTCTACATCGCTCTTTACGATGCGTCCGTTCGGTCCGGTTCCGGTAATTGTCCCAATGTCTAAACCAGCTTGCTCCGCCATACGCCGAGCTAGTGGACTTGCGAATACCCGTGCACCTTCCGCGCTAGCTGTGGCTGTCCCTGTCCCTGTTCCTGTGCTCGTGAGCGCTACTGGTGCAGGCGTCGCCGGTGCCGTTGGTGGCGCAGTGGCGGCGGCTTCGGGTGTTGCAGTAGCAGGCGCGGTATCGACGCTATCGAGATCTGCTTCACTTTCGCCGTCTTCTAACAACAGGGCAATTACCGCATTGACCGCGACATTTTCCGTTCCGTCCGGGACTAATATCTTTCCGATCCGGCCTTCTTCGACCGCTTCGACTTCCATGGTCGCTTTGTCGGTTTCGATTTCCGCAATCACATCGCCCGAATTTACGGTATCCCCTTCGCCTACATGCCATTTGGCGAGTGTGCCGTCAGTCATGGTGGGGGATAAAGCTGGCATTAAGATTTTAACCGGCATTGTCTTTCTCCCCTTATGCCCTGTAACACACGGCTTTTGCCGCATCGGCAATTTGCACAGATTGCGGTAGGGCAAGTACTTCCAGATTAGCAGCATATGGCAGCGGTACGTCGACTGCGGCCACGCGGGCTACAGGTGCATCAAGCCAATCAAAAGCCTGCTCGGTGATACGAGCCGAAATTTCCGCTCCGATACCGTATTGCGGGAAGCCTTCTTCGCAGGCAACCACGCGATTTGTCTTTTTTACGGATTCGACAATGGTGGCGTCGTCTAATGGCCGAATGGTGCGCAAATCAATAACTTCCGCATCAATCCCCTCACTTGCTAACTGCTCTGCTGCTTCCAGTGCCTTACCGACCATGATTGAGAAAGCGACGATAGTGACATCTGAGCCGGACCGGACGATCTTCGCGCTGCCGATGGGAACGGTCCAGTCATCTGTATCGGGCACGTCAAAACTTTGGCCATAGATCATTTCGTTTTCTAGAAATATGACTGGATTTGGGTCTCTAATGGCTGATTTTAACAACCCTTTGGCATCCGCCGCAGACCAAGGTGAAACCACCTTTAAGCCCGGGATACTGCCATACCAAGCGGCGTAACATTGGGAATGCTGGGCCCCAACACGCGAGGCAGCCCCATTTGGCCCGCGAAAAACAATCGGGCAACCCATTTGGCCGCCTGACATATAGAGCGTTTTAGCCGCTGAATTAATGATCTGGTCCATCGCCTGCATGGCGAAATTGAAGGTCATGAATTCGACGATCGGCCGCACGCCCATAAAGGCCGCGCCGACGCCAATGCCCGCAAATCCGTGTTCGGTAATCGGCGTATCGATGACGCGGTCTGCGCTGAACTCGTCCAGCAGACCTTGGCTTACCTTGTAAGCGCCTTGATATTCCGCAACTTCTTCACCCATGAGCATAACATTTTCATCGCGGCGCATTTCCTCCGCCATTGCGTCCCGAAGCGCTTCTCTGACCGTTAAATTAACGGTCGGCCCATCCCATTCGCTTTCGGATAGGACGCTTTCAGTCGTCGGAGAACTGGCTGTTGGTGCCGCTGGTGTTTCTGCAGCCGCGGCTGGCGCACTGGTAACAGGTGCCGCTTCCAGGGTATCGGCGGCCGAAATGTCTTCGCCATCGTCGAGCATAATGGCAATGGGGGTATTAACAGCGACATTCTCGGCGCCTTCGGGAACGAGGATTTTACCGAGCGTCCCCTCCTCTACCGCTTCGACTTCCATGGTCGCTTTATCGGTCTCAATTTCCGCCAGAACATCGCCCGACGTCACGTTATCTCCTTCAGCTTTGAGCCATCGCGCCAATTTCCCGTCGGTCATAGTCGGCGATAAAGCTGGCATCAATACTTGTGTGGGCATTTCCTCGGTTCCAATCCGCTTTGCGGTTTATTGATTTTGGTGGTTAGGCTTCAAGCAAGACGTCGGTGTAAAGCTCTTCCGGAGCCGGTTCTGGGCTGGTTTGGGCAAATTCAGCGGCGTCGAGCACGACATTTTTAACGTCGGTATCGATTTGTTTTAAGGTCGCTTCATCCGTGCTCCCCGCGCGCAGTAGTGCGCCCCTCATCCGCTCGATAGGATCACGTTCTTCGCGAACTTTGGTGACTTCCTCTCGGGTCCGGTATTTCGCAGGATCTGACATAGAATGGCCCCGGTACCGATAGGTCATCATTTCCAGAATATATGGGCCTTTTCCGGCGCGGCAGTGTGCTACGGCCTCTTCGCCCGCGTCATGAACTGCCAACACGTCCATGCCGTCCACTTGTTTGCCGGCGATGCCGTATGGCTGGCCACGCACATACAAATCTTTGCTCGCCGATGCACGCTCAACGCTAGTGCCCATGCCGTATTGATTATTTTCGATGATGTAGATCACCGGCAGGTCCCAAAGAGCGGCCATATTGAAACTTTCATAAACCTGGCCTTGATTGATTGCCCCGTCGCCGAGGTAGGTCAATGAAACGCAGTTATTCTTGCGATATTTGTGGGCGAAAGCGACACCGGTACCGATGGGCACTTGTGCTGCGACGATACCGTGGCCGCCATAGAAGTTCTTTTCCTTGGAGAACATATGCATGGAGCCGCCTTTGCCGTGGGAGTAACCACCGGCGCGGCCGGTCAATTCCGCCATTACACCGCGTGGGTCCATGCCGCAGGCCAACATATGCCCATGATCGCGATAGCTGGTGATGACAGCATCGTCGCCCGTAATCGCGCTTTGCATGCCCACGACAACCGCCTCTTGCCCTATATAGAGATGGCAAAATCCACCAATCAGCCCCATGCCGTAGAGCTGCCCGGCTTTCTCCTCGAACCGGCGTATCAGAAGCATATCTTTGAATAAGGAAAGTCGTTCGTCGGGCGACACGTCTGCCCCAAATTGTTTGGCGCGTGTCTTTTTGGCTTTCGTCGCCATAGATTCCCCCCTAAAAATCACGCCTAACCACAAACGTGGTTGCAACTTTAAAATCTAGCGTGAATTGAACAGTGGAGCAAGGTTCATTTAAGTGTTTAAATTTTAGCTAAGCAATTAAAACTAAAGGAATTTTTTAATATTAACGAGTTTCTTGTTAAGGGGGGGCAGAATCCACGCGAACGATTATCGCTTTTGACTGGCATGGCGCGAAACATTATTGCGCGTTTTGCAAAACGCGTCGAATAAATCAAACTTTCAGTGAGGGCAAACGGAGGCCTCTCTTTGAGGCAAAACTCCAGAATCTAATCGTTAGGGAAATGAATTAATAATTCATCATCGCGCATAAGATTTAACACGATACGGGCTCGTTCTTCTAATAAATCAAGATCCAAACTCGTATCACGTAAGCCTTTGACACGGAGTTCCAGTTCGCCACGAGTTGATTGGATGCCGCCTAATTTCTCCCGCGCATGACGAACATCACGGTTCACCTTGAGATAGGAATGGATACCTTTCTCGCCTTGCACCGAATGATAAGTGAAATAGCCGACGACCACCGCACAAAGTGCGGCGGGCAGAATGTGGCGCGCTCTTCTGCGCATTTCCCGCAATATTGACATGGGCAGACAGAATCACGCGCTGAGACAAGAATCAATCGGCAATTATTTCCTAGTCGACTCGGCCAAATTTCGGCGGTTTTACGGACTTTCTGTCTGAGGCGCCGAGGGCCGAAGAGGCGATGGGTAAAATTTACCGGGGTGGAATTTGCCTCTATCGCAGTATGGAGGTGCCGGCGTAGGTGCCCGTGTCGCTTAATTCTTCTTCGATCCTGAGGAGTTGATTGTATTTCGCGAGGCGGTCTGATCGTGAAAGCGAGCCGGTTTTAATTTGACCACAATTGGTGGCCACAGATAGGTCCGCGATGGTGGAATCTTCGGTCTCCCCAGAGCGATGTGACATGACTGCGCCAAAGCCTGCTCGTTGCGCCATTTCTACGGCTTCCAGCGTTTCCGTGAGCGTGCCAATTTGATTGACCTTTACCAAAATTGCGTTGGCTGATTTTTCCGAAATGCCACGCTGCAGACGGGTTGGATTGGTGACAAAAAGGTCGTCGCCAACGAGTTGTGTTTTGGCGCCGATTGCCTCGGTTAGGGCTGCCCAACCATCCCAATCATCTTCGGCCATACCGTCTTCAATGGAAACGATTGGGTAACGTGCCACTAAATCGGCGAGATAACCGACCATTTCGTCGGAGCCGAGACTCTTCCCTTCTCCAGCCAGTTCATACTTTCCGTCGGCATAAAACTCCGTTGAGGCGCAGTCCAGCGCCAAAACCACATCGTCCCCTGGTTTGCATCCGGCCGCCTCAATAGCGCGCATCACGAACTGGAGGCCTTCATCCGTCGAAGCCAAATCCGGCGCGAAGCCGCCTTCATCGCCCACATTTGTATTGTGGCCAGCATCGCTCAGCGCTTTTTTGAGGGCATGAAATATTTCGGCACCGATCCGTACTGCCTCCGAAATACTCGCCGCTTTGATCGGCATCACCATGAATTCTTGAATATCGATGGGGTTATCTGCATGCGCGCCGCCATTCAGAATATTCATCATCGGTACCGGGAGTACCCGGGCAAATGAGCCTCCGATATAGCGATACAAGGGTAAACGTGATTCAAGCGCGGCAGCTTTGGCAATGGCCATGGACACCCCAAGGATTGCGTTCGCACCAAGCCTTGCTTTGTTTGGCGTACCGTCCAGGGTGATCATTAAATTATCGAGGCGCTGCTGTTCGCGCGCATCCATACCCGACAGAAGGTCAAAGATTTCAGTGTTGACCGCATTGACTGCTGTTTGCACGCCTTTCCCGCCGTAGCGTTCGCCTCCATCTCGGAGTTCGACTGCCTCATGGGCGCCGGTCGAGGCGCCTGACGGAACCCCGGCTCGTCCTTCGGCGCCGGATTCTAGAACAACGTCAACTTCAACAGTGGGGTTACCGCGACTGTCGAGAATTTCGCGTGCTTTAATATCGATAATCGCAGACATAATTTACCTCGGCATAACTCATATTAAGAATGATGATTTGGAGACTTAGTTTCTGTGTTTGGAGACCCGGTCTAGATCAAGTAATATCTCAATTAAGTCAGGGAACTCATTGAGCTTAATCATATTGGGGCCGTCGGATGGTGCGCTGTCCGGATCTTCATGTGTCTCCATGAAAACTGCTGCAACGCCAACTGCTACCGCGGCGCGCGCCAGCGGGGGGACCATCTCGCGATCTCCGCCAGAGCGATCGCCCTGCCCGCCCGGCTGTTGTACCGAATGGGTTGCGTCGTAGACCACGGGAAAACCGGTTTCAGCGAGAATTGGCAAAGACCGCATATCCGACACCAGCGTGTTATAGCCGAAACTGGCACCTCGTTCGCACAACATGATGTTCTCGTTGCCGACGCCGGTCAGCTTCGCAGCCACGTTTTTCATGTCCCAAGGCGCCAAAAATTGACCCTTTTTAACATTAATACATTTTCCGGTTCGGCCAGCCGCCTCCAACAAATCTGTTTGGCGGCATAAGAATGCGGGAATTTGCAGAACATCCACGGCTTCGGCCACTTCAGCGCATTGGGCTGCGTCGTGAATATCGGTCAGAACGGGACAGCCGACTTGCTCGCGGATTTCCTGGAAAACCGGCAGGGCTTCGGCGAGACCTACGCCGCGTGGGCTGTTTGAAGATGTCCGATTGGCTTTGTCGAAGGAAGATTTGTAGATAAAGCCGAAACCCAGCTTATCTGCGATTTCCTTGATTGCGTGGCTCGTATCGAGCGCGTGTTGACGGCTCTCCATGGCGCAGGGACCAGCAATGATGGTGAGCGGTAAATCGTTCCCGACCTCGATGTTGCCAATTTTCACGTGTTTTTGCTGGACCATTGGGTACCTTAAACGAGCCTCGATTGCGCGACCGCGGCCTTGATGAAGCTCGTGAACATGGGGTGCGGGTCGAATGGTCTGGATTTCAGTTCAGGATGAAATTGCACGCCGACAAACCATGGATGGTCTGGGATTTCGACAATTTCCGGCAATTGGCTATCCGGTGAAAGGCCGGAAAAGCACAATCCTGCGTCTTCGAGCTGCTTTTTGTAATTAATATTGACCTCGTAACGATGTCGATGCCGCTCAGTAATCTCGGCGTGATTTGAGTAGATTTCGGAAACCTTCGTACCTGCAACTAGTTTGCAGGGATATGCGCCCAGGCGCATGGTGCCGCCCAGGTCACCGTCCGCATCGCGTCGTTCCACGGCGTCGCCCTTTGCCCATTCGGTTAAAAGACCGATTACAGGGCTATCCGTGGGGCCGAATTCAGTCGAGTTGGCGTCCTTTATGCCGGCCAAATTGCGGGCGGCCTCAATCACGGCCATCTGCATGCCAAAACAGATGCCAAAATAGGGTACCTGCCGCTCACGGGCGAATTTTGCGACCGCAATCTTACCTTCCGCGCCGCGCTCCCCGAAACCGCCAGGGACTAGAATGCCGTCGCAGTTTTCAAGCATGTGAACCGGGTCATTTGATTCGAAAATCTCAGATTCGAACCATTTAAGCTTCACCCGCACTTTGTTAGCGATACCGCCATGAACCAGCGCTTCATTGAGGGATTTATAGGCATCGAGCAGATTTGTGTATTTGCCGACAACGGCAATAGTCACCTCGCCTTCGGGGGCACGATGAATTTTAGCGATGCTTTCCCATTGGCTTAGATCGACCGGACGTTCGCTTTCCTCCTCCAAGCCAAAATGCTTGAGGACCTGAATATCAAACCCTTCGCGGTGATAGGAGAGCGGCACTTCATAAATAGAGCTTACGTCCAGCGCAGGAATGACGCCTTTTTCCTGTACATTGCAAAAAAGCCCTAATTTCCGCCGCGCATCGGGGGGGATTTCTCGCTCAGCACGGCAGAGCATGATGTCGGGCTGAATACCGACGCTCAGTAGTTCTTTGACGGAATGCTGTGTGGGTTTGGTTTTTAACTCACCCGCTGCACTCAAATACGGCACGAGGGTTACATGAATATAGAGGGTTTGTTCACGGCCTAACTCGTTGCCTAATTGCCGTATGGCTTCAACAAAGGGAAGACCTTCAATATCGCCGACCGTTCCGCCAATTTCCACCAGCACGAAATCTTCATTATCCAGATCGTTTGTAATGAATTCTTTTATGGCATCGGTGACGTGGGGAATGACTTGTACGGTGCCGCCAAGATAATCGCCGCGGCGCTCTTTTGCCAAAACCTTGGAGTAGATGCGCCCAGCTGTGACATTATCGCTTCTGTTGGCGGGCACACCGGTAAAGCGCTCATAATGGCCTAAATCGAGGTCGGTTTCGGCGCCATCGTCGGTCACAAACACTTCGCCGTGTTGGTACGGGCTCATCGTGCCGGGATCGACGTTTAAATAGGGATCAAGTTTACGGAGCCGGACTTTAAAGCCGCGTGCTTGAAGAAGCGCGCCGAGCGCGGCAGAAGAAAGACCTTTGCCGAGGGATGAAACAACGCCACCGGTGATAAAAATAAAGCGCGTCATTGCCTCTCAACCAATTCAGTATTCCTTCTCCCCACCAGGGTTGAAAAATCGCTTATTCGTTATTTTGAAAGAGGCACCGAGGGCACCGCCGGTTTGGCGGGTACAGCAGGTTGTCCGCTTGTCGCGGGCTGATCCAAATCGATCCCACGTTTATTATGCGCACCAGCCATAATCGCCAGAGTAAGACTGGTTAGGAGAAAGCAACCCGCCATAACTGCCGTGGCACGGGTCAAAAAGTTTCCGGAACCGCGTACACTCACGAGGCCGCCACCGCCACCGCCGCCGATACCCAATGCGCCACCTTCGCTTTTTTGAAGCAATACAGTGACAACCAATCCAATTGCTAAAAACAAATGGATCACCAAAATGATTTTTTCCATCTCAACTCCGTGCGATGCCGGCTGCGGTCTTCGGGAATTCTGAGGCTTATTTAATGGCTAATGGCACCGATTGCTAGGGGCAACTTGCGGCAATGGTCATAAAATCTTCCGCATTCAGACTGGCGCCGCCAATTAGGCCTCCATCAACATCCTCTAAAGCTAAAAATTCAGTCGCGTTTTCCGGTTTTACCGAACCACCGTAGAGTATTCGTATGCGCTCAGCCTCCCCTGCTCCGGCGGTTTTACCAAAGGCTGCGCGGGTCACCGCATGGACTTCAGCGACGTCATCGGCTGTGGGTGTTTTCCCTGATCCGATGGCCCAAACCGGTTCGTAGGCGATTACCGTGTTTGCCCCGGTCGCGCCCTTGGGAACAGACCCGGCAATTTGTGCGGAGACCACATTTAGTGTTTCGCCCTCGTCGCGCTGCGATTCGGTTTCCCCAACGCAAATAATGGCCGTTAATCCGTTGCGCCATGCGGCTTGGGCTTTAGCCGCGACCGCTTGATCGGTTTCCCCGTGATCTGCCCGTCGTTCCGAATGGCCGAGAATGACATACCCGCACCCGATATCTGCCAGTAAAGCAGCACTCGTGTCGCCCGTATGGGCGCCGGTGTCGTTGAAGTGGCAATCTTGTGCGCCGAGGCCCACATCAGACCCATTAGTTTCCGCCGCTACAGCGGCTAACAAGGGTGCAGGCGGGCATAATAGTAACTCGCATGTTACTGACGCCGACTGTTTGACGATCCCCTCGGCGAGCGCGCGTCCTTCCGCTACGGTGAGGTTCATTTTCCAGTTGCCCGCAATGAGTGGCTGGCGGGATTTGCTCATATTTGGATGTCCTAATTTTCTAAAATGGCTGCAAGATGAGTTGGATGATGCGCGGAGCGCTCGACAAACGCAATATCCCTAAACAATGTGTTGATCGTAAATTGAGCGGTTAAACCTTGTTGTCATTCGTTGTCAGCGCTATCTATCGTGCGAAAACTGTGGCGTAAGGCCTGACAAAAGGAAATTAAAATGCTCCAGCAAATGCGGCAAGGCATCGCGAAGGTCCTTGCGTTCGGTCTATTTGGTGTTTTGATCCTGAGTTTCGCACTCTGGGGGACGACGGATTTTTTCGGGTCGGGCGCTTTACAAACGGTCGTGGCGGAAGTCGGTGATACTGAGGTTTCGGCTCAAGAGGTGCAGCGTCAGTATGAGCGCGAGCTAGATGTGTTGCGCCAACGGGGCATCAGCAGAGAGCAGGCACGCAGGCTCGGTGTATTAGAGAATGTGCTGACACGAACTGTCACTGCAAAAGTTTATGACGAAGCCTCCTCTAGTCTCGGTTTGACTGTGAGTAACGAGCAGATTGTTCAGGATATTCGCAGTCAATTTGGGCAAGTTGGTAGTGTGCAATTCGACGAAATGCTCCGGCAAAGCGGTTATACGCGAAATGAATTCGCCAATATGCGCAGAGCAGAAATTCCGCGGCTACAATTGTTAGAAAGCATGTCGTCGGGGGTAAATGGTTCGAGAAAGATCGTCTCTAATCTTTATCGGTGGCGCACAGAAGAGCGCAGCGCACAGGCCTTCAGCATTTCTGCGGCCAATGCAAAGATCCCCACACCGACCGAAGCGGATTTGGTGAAATACCACCGGGAAAATAAAGCACGTTTTACCGCGCCGGAATATCGTGCCGTCACCTTCGTTCACGTGGACCCGGTTTCCGTTGGCAAAACAATTAAGATTACCGACACTGATCTCAAAAAGATTTATCAGGACAGGCTGAGCGAGTTTGTTGAACCTGAGAAACGGACATTGCTGCAAATTTTGGTCGACACCAAAGAGACTGCAGACAAGGCTTATGACCAACTCAAAAAAGGCATAGACTTCCTCGCTGTTGCCAAAGCTGTTGCTAAGCAGGACGAGAAAGCAACGAAGCTGGGCGTTGTTGCTAGGGCAGATTTACCGACCGCGCTTGCGGACAAGGTATTTGCGTTGGAGAAAAACAAATTTTCCAAACCAATCGATGACGCTTTCGGGAAGCGCATTTTCATGGTCACCGACATCGTAGCCGAAACAGCTAAATCATTCGACAACGTGAAGGAAACGTTGGCGACGGATATTCGCCGAGATCAAGCTGTAGAAGACGTGGTTCGACTGGCAAACAAATTGGAAGACGAACTCGGCAAAGGAACCTCTTTGGAGTCCGCTGCGGCGGCGATAGGGCTGCCGCCTACCAAAGTTGCGGCAATGGATTTAGGGGGAAGAGACCCTTCCGAGAAACCCATCAAAGGTCTTCCTGGTGATCCTTTCAACGCCACGACGTTTAATTCGACGGTCGGCCAAGACTCTTTCCTGACAGAAACTGCGGCCGGTGGATTCTTTGTGGTTCGTATAGACAGTATTACAAAATCAGCGGTGCGCCCGCTGGCGTCAGTTAAACAGCAGGTCAAGGATGCGTGGATTTCGCGCAAACGCCAAGGTATCGCACGAGCCAATGCGGTGAAGCTTGCAAAACAAATTGAGGATGGGACGGATATTAAATCGGTTGCAAAAAAGGCCGGTGCCAAAGTGATCCCTATAGGCCCGGTTACCCGATCCGCGCAGGTGGAAAACGTGCCGCCGGGAATGATTTCGAAGATTTTCGGTTTGAAATCGAAAGGTAAAGCGACATTTTCGGCAGCTAAAAACGGCTATATGGTGGCTGTTCTGACAGAAATTAGAACCGCCGATGGGCTTTCGGACAAGAAACAGACAGATGCCATTGAGGATGCGGTAAAGTCCGGCATGGTATCTGACATTCTGGCCCAATTGCAGCAGGCTATTCGAGCGGAGAACAAGATTTCGGTGAATCAGACTGCCCTCAAGCAATTCTTCGATCGCGACGGCAACTCGGGCTATGGCGGCTATGGTGGCAATGCGCCCCGATACTAATCGTGCCGCATTCGAGGCGACCTACGATACAGGCAAGTCTCAATTAGTGTGGGCCACGCAGGTCGCGGATTTGGAGACGCCGGTTTCGGCGATGTTCAAACTCGCGGTGGAAGAACCATATAGTTTTTTACTGGAATCTGTTGAAGGCGGTGCTGTCCGAGGCCGTTATTCCTTTATCGGTGTGAAACCAGACCTTATTTGGCGTTGCCAGCATGACGCTGCGGAAATCTGCCGATACCCACAGTCTGAACAACTTGATTTTGTCCCCTGTGAGAGCGCCAGTTTGGATGCATTGCGCGCGGTCTTGGCAGAATCGGCGATAGATATGCCCGAAGGTATGCCGCCAATGGCAGCGGGCCTGGTCGGCTATATGAGTTACGACATGGTGCGTCTGATGGAGGATATTCCCGACGCTAATCCAGATAGTATGGGGCTGCCGTCAGGACTTTTTGTGCGACCGACGATTATCGCTGTTTTCGATACTATTGAAGACACCATTACCGTGGTGACACCGGTTAGGCCGTTACCTGATTGTACGGCGTCAGAGGCCTTTGAAGCTGCAACGGGGCGATTGGCGTCGATTTGGGATCAACTCGCAGGTCCCCGGCCCACCCAGCCTCCAATTCCACACGAGTTGTCTGCTGCGGAACCAGTCTCAAATATGAGCCGCGCCGAATTTCACGGGATGGTCGAGCGGGTTCAGGACTATATTCGCGCTGGTGATGCATTTCAGGTGGTGGTGAGCCAGCGGTTCCAATTACCGTTCGAGTTGCCGCCCATTGAGCTGTATCGCGCTTTACGGCGGTTAAATCCCTCGCCTTACCTGTTCTTTCTTAACTTTGATGACTTTGCGATTGTCGGATCCAGTCCTGAAATCTTGGTTCGCGTCCGTGACGGAACAGTGACCATTCGTCCCATTGCGGGGACGCGTCCAAGGGGGGCGACCGCCAAAGAGGACCAAGAACTCGCGGCCGATCTATTATCGGACCCAAAGGAGCTTGCGGAACATTTGATGCTGCTCGACCTGGGCCGAAATGATGTGGGTCGGGTTGCAGAAGTGGACTCCGTGGAAGTAACAGATCAGTTCTTTATCGAATATTACAGCCACGTCATGCACATCGTCTCGAATGTCATCGGTCGGATCCGCAAGGAATATGATGCTTTGTCGGCGCTCGTCGCGGGCTTTCCCGCAGGCACGGTTTCCGGCGCCCCGAAAGTACGAGCGATGGAAATAATCGACGAGTTGGAACCGGTTCGTCGTGGTGTTTATGCGGGATGCATCGGTTATTTCGGTGCCGACGGTGACATGGATACCTGCATCGCCTTACGAACTGCCGTCGTCAAAGATAAGAAGGTTTTCGTGCAAGCCGGCGGCGGCGTGGTAGCGGACAGTGATCCTGAAGGGGAATACCAGGAAAGCTGGAATAAGGCGCGAGCGGTCATGCGTGCTGTCGAAGAGGCGGTGCGGGTTAACTCGCCCCCTTCCAACGATCAAACTTAGCCGGACAGCAATTTACGTTTGACGACCGCCGAAACCGGCACCAGGATAAAACCCCGTTTTTTGGCGCCCGGAATCCACGCTCTCAATGCTTGAACCGTGGCATCGTGCGGATGGCCGATGCCAATTGCGGTGCCGTTGCGCCGCGCCACACTCTCCAGCAATCTCAGTTGCTGATTAATAGACTCTACTGAAATTTCATTATCGAGAAACACATCACGAACAGCGTGTGGTACGTTTAAGGACCGAGCAAGGCGGTAGCCGACTGTATTTTTGGTCGTTTTTGAATCCAAAAACATTAAGCCGCGATTTTTTAAAGTTTGGACCACGATCTTCATGCCCCGGTCCCAAGCTGTGAATTTGCTGCCCATATGGTTGTTGACTCCAACAAACCCTTGAAACTGTGATAAATTCCATTCTATCCGTGAAATTAACTGTTTATCGGTTAATCCTGTCAGTAACGCATTTTTGCCAGGATCTGTGCTGGCATTCATAGGCTCCATTGGAATATGGACCAACAACTCGTGCCCGTTTCTGCGGGCGCGTCTAGTATGTTTGGGCAGGCGATATCCGTATGGGATAAACGCAAGTGTGATTGGGGCCGGCAGATCGATGGCAACCCCTGTACGCCGTTGGTCGATGCCCAAATCATCAATCACAATAGCGATGGCGGGTTGCCCGTTCTGGGCCGGTGTCAGGGCTGCAAATTTGAGCCAAGGGGCATTGCGGTCCTGCACGGGAGCAGGATTGGGAACACGTGCAATTCGACGTGGCGCCGGCACTTTCTTCTCTACGTGGGCCCGCTTAGGCGCTTCGTGTTTATGGACTTTCTGTGCAATTTTGGGCTCGGGTGTTTGCTTTTTTTGAACAGCTTTTGGTTGCTTAACCGGTGCTTGCGGCAAAGCAATTTTTGATCTCGGAATAGGTTTATTTTGGGGAGGTATTTTGATTACCTGGACTGGTACCCGATATTGCTCACTAGATGGTATTTGTGTTTCCGCACTCTTCCCTATGTCAGATTTAGCGCTAAAATTTACGCCGAATACGACGCCCAAGACCATCCCGATGGCAAATATCGCCAGTGCACCGAAAAACACCAAATCCAGCCGCAATTTAATGATTTGTTGATGCAGTTTTTGCCAGAAACCCTTGGGGTTTGCATTGGCTTTTTTGCTTGTTTCTTTCGGGCGAGACCTAGATCGTGAGCGTTTGGCCACTTAGCCCTCTTCCTCAGGCAGCACTTCTGCGGCGAAAAGGTAACCGGATCCACGCACGGTTTTAATCAAAGCCGGGTTTTTTGAGTCTACCTCTATTTTGCGCCTGAGACGGGTGATGAGGACGTCGATGCTGCGGTCGTAAGGTTCGTAATCTCGACTGTAGACCATGTCCATGAGGCGGTCTCGGGTCATAACCCGCTGTGGGCTGGCGACGAAACTTTGTAACAGGCTGAATTCACTGCTTGTAAGGGAAACGGCATCGCCGGATTCGTCGGAGAGGTGTCGCGCACCGCAGTCAAGGCGCCACTGGGCGAATCGAACCACCCCATTATCGAGCGAAGTAACCGAAACATTCTTGTTTGTGTCTCCGCTCCGTTGCAAACGGCGCAGAACGCTTCGCACACGCGCCAGCAATTCACGTTCGTTGAACGGCTTGGTTACATAATCGTCCGCGCCAATTTCCAATCCAACAACACGGTCAACGTGGTCTGTGCGGGCCGATACGATTATGACGCCAACATCATAATTTTCATGCAAAAATTGCGTGAGTGCAAAACCATCTTCGCCGGGCAGTCGAATATCCATAATGACCAATTCTGCCGGGTCTGCTTTCATGACGTCGCGCATGGCCATGCCTTCGCCGACGACTGTTACACGGTAACCTTCGCTGGTTAGATAGTGTTTGACGATGTCTTGAACACTCTCGTCGTCTTCCACCACCAAGATATGGGCATGTTCGGCCATAGGAATTCCGTATCGTTTTGTCAGACCGCCCGCAAGATAAATCGGTAATCGCGCGCGGACGAGGAGTTTGTTACATTTCTTTACAAAATTCCATGGTGTTTGAAATCAAGTGATTACACCACATCGGTAAAGTTACCCTAGGAAGATAGTGTACGTCGTGGCCTCCCTGACCGCGATGTTACGCAAACAGCGGGTCCCGCTTCACCACAGCCTGACGGCTAGCTATCCTCTACTCTGCGGGCCCGCTTTCTTCCGACCCAATCTTTCTCATGCCCTTATGTTTTTCCGATAATATTTATGCGGTTATCGTTCCGTCAGGAGCCAGGGTCTGGTATAAGCGGCGGCCTAATTCATGGACAGGTGGCCGATGTTTCTTCTCATCGATAATTACGACAGCTTTACCTACAATCTCTTCCATTTCCTTGGGGAACTGGGGGCCGATGTGGAGGTATACCGGAATGATGCGCTCAGTGCCGAGGATGCGGTTGGTATGGCGCCGGACGGCATTGTCATTTCGCCAGGACCCTGCGACCCGGATCGGGCCGGCATTAGTGTCGAGTTGGTGACGCAAGCGACGGGCAAAATCCCCCTCTTGGGCGTGTGTCTTGGCCATCAGTCTCTGGCACAGGCCTTTGGTGCTAAGATCGTGCGCGCGCCGGAGCCCATGCATGGCAAGGTCAGCGACATAACCCATTCCAATAGCGGTGTATTCGCTAACATTGAATCTCCTTTCCGGTCGACCCGTTACCATTCTCTCATTGTGGAACGGGAGAGCCTGCCGGATTGTTTTGACGTGACCGCCGAAACCGTTGACGGATTGATCATGGGGATTGAACACAAATCCCATCCACTCCATGGGGTCCAATTCCATCCGGAAAGCATTGCGACGGAACATGGGCATAAGCTATTGAAAAATTTCTTAGATATTTGCTGAACGGGACGATTTATTATGACTGACCTTAAACCGTTCATTGCTAAAGTTTCCGAGCAGGAAACGCTTTCACAGACCGACGCGAGTGCTGCCTTCGACATTATGATGTCAGGTGATGCAACGCCGACGCAAATTGGCGCGTTTTTGATGGCGCTCAGATTGCGGGGCGAGACCATAGATGAAATTACCGGCGCGGCGGCGACCATGCGGTTGAAAATGAACCGCATTACAGCGCCTGATAATGCCATGGACATCGTTGGAACGGGGGGCGACGCTCATGGCACGCATAATATCTCCACAGCGACGGCTTTCGTCGTTGCCGGCGCCGGGGTGCCGGTTGCCAAACATGGAAATCGTGCCTTTTCTTCGCTTTCGGGCTCTGCGGATGTGCTGTCGTCGTTGGGTGTCGATCTTGAGGCTGACCCCAAACAGGTGGAAAGATCGGTCACCGAAGCGGGCATCGGGTTTCTCATGGCACCGCTCTATCACAGTGCCATGCGTCATGTGGGGCCAAGCCGTGCTGAAATGGGCATACGCACTGTTTTCAATATTTTGGGGCCGATGTGTAATCCGGCATCAGTCAACTATCTACTAGTAGGCACCTATTCCGCCCACTGGTTGGAACCGATGGCCAATGCTTTAGCAGCCCTGGGGGTGAAACGTGCCTGGGTGGTTCATGGCAGCGACGGCATGGACGAGTTGACCACCACGGGGCCAAGCCAAGTGGCGACGCTAGTAGACGGATCAGTGTCTATGACCGAAGTATGCCCCGCCGATGCGGGTTTGCCGACCGTAACGCTCGATGATTTGAAGGGGGGGACGCCGGAGCAAAATGCCGACGCGATTCGGCGGCTTCTTGACGGGGAAAAAGGACCTTTCCGAGACATCGTGCTGTACAACGCTGCCGCCGCTCTGATTGTGGCTGGCAAAGCCCCGGCGCTTACCGATGGTGTCGCCACAGCTGTGGACGCAATTGATAGCGGTGCTGCCAAAAGTGCGCTTGAGAGAATGCTTGCCCTTACTGGTAGCAGTGCATGAGCGATGTTTTAACCAAAATTTGCACTGTTAAGCGGGCCGAAATCGATGTTCGGCGCGCAGCACGTCCCTTAGAGGATGTTGTTTCAGCGCTAGGCGATACCGCCCCTCCTCGTGATTTTTTGGGCGCTCTACAGGCGAAGTGCGCCGCTGGTTTGTTTGGTTTGATCGCAGAAATTAAAAAAGCATCACCGAGCAAAGGGCTTATCCGAGCGGATTTCGATCCGCCGAGTTTGGCGCAGGCGTACGAATCCGGCGGAGCTGCGTGTTTGTCTGTGCTGACCGATCGGGACTTTTTTCAGGGCGCTGACGCGTATTTAGAAGACGCACGAAAGGCTGTTTCGCTACCCGTATTACGCAAAGATTTTATGCTCGATCCTTATCAGATTTACGAATCTCGGAGTATCGGTGCTGATTGTATTTTGTTGATCATTGCAGCCCTTGAAGACGCGCAAGCCGTTGAAATGGAATCCATTGCTCTTGAGTTGGGCATGGCGGTCCTCATCGAAGTGCACAACGCCGAAGAATTAGAGCGTGCAAAAATGCTTACGTCACCGCTAATCGGCATCAACAATCGAAACTTGAAAACGCTTGAAGTGGACATCCAGACCACGGTGGCCTTGGCCAAATTGGTGGATGATGGCCGTATGCTGGTGAGCGAAAGTGGCTTATTTACGCCTGATGACTTGGATTGCATGGCGCAAGCGGGCGCTTCTTGTTTCCTGGTTGGGGAATCGCTTATGCGTGAACAAGATGTGGCAGCAGCAACAAAAGCACTTTTGGCAAAGAATCAGGCAGCGGTGGCCTAAATTATGGCAGATCTCACTCATATTAACGATAAAGGTGACGCGACGATGGTTGACGTCACAGCCAAGGATATCACGCGGCGCCAGGCGCGCGCCGCGGGTTCAATTTTTATGGAACCCGAGACATTGGCCCTGATTGCGTCCGGCGGTGTGAAAAAGGGTGATGTTCTCAGCGTGGCGAGAATTGCAGGCATTATGGGCGCTAAAAAGACCCATGAGTTGGTGCCGCTCTGCCATCCACTGGCTCTAACGGGTATCGATGTGGATTTTGAGTTTGATCAAGAGAACAGTGCTGTTCATATCGAAGCTGCGTGTAAGCTTAAGGGGCGTACCGGCGTGGAAATGGAGGCGCTGACGGCAGTGTCCGTTGCAGCGCTGACCATCTATGACATGTGTAAGGCTGCGGACCGCGGCATGCGCATTTCCAATATTCGGGTAATCCATAAATCCGGTGGTAAGTCCGGCGATTTCGAGGCTGACTAATGTTGTCAGTGGAAGAAGCGCGCGGACGAATTGTAGCGGCGATGGCCCTATTACCCGCGTCCGACGTGGGGATTTCCGAAGCGTTTGGGCGCGTCTTGGCCCAAGACGTGACTGCACGCCGCACCCAGCCACCGCATGCTGTTTCGGCTATGGATGGTTATGCGGTCAAAGCAGCGGATATCGCCACACTGCCGAGAGTTTTGACGTTGGTCGGCTATGCGCCCGCAGGGGCCGCTTATGATGGAGAGTTGCAGCCCGGCGAAGCGGTGCGCATTTTCACCGGCGCACCTGTGCCCGCTGGCGCCGATACGGTTGTTATCCAAGAAGATACAGAGCTCGACGGAGACGCGGTTACGATTAAGGATGGCGCGCCCGGATTGCATATCCGCGCTGCAGGCCTCGATTTTTCCGAAGGCGATTGCTTGCTCACCGAGGGCCGCATTGTTACCGCGCGCGATGCAGGATTGCTTGCAGGTATGAATAGGCCTTGGGTCAAAGTGCGCCGCAAGCCGCGTGTGGCGATTCTATCGACCGGCGACGAAATCGTGATGCCGGGGGACCCGGTCGGCCCGAACCAAATTGTAAGTGCCAATTCAATTGGTCTGGCCGCCATTGTGCGTTTGTTTGGCGGCGAGCCGGTACTGCTCGGTATTGCACCGGATGACCGCGATGCATTAGCGAGCATGGCGGCAGGCGCGCGGGGCATGGATTTGTTATTGACCACCGGGGGTGCGTCTGTGGGAGACCATGACCTAATTCAAGAGGTCTTGGGCGATACCGGTCTGGAATTGGACTTCTGGAAGATTGCCATGCGTCCGGGTAAGCCGCTGATATTTGGTGATTTTAATGGAACGCCTATGCTCGGTCTTCCCGGAAACCCAGTCTCCACTATGGTTTGCGCCCTCCTCTTCCTGCGCCCCGCCATGCAGGCACTCTTGGGTATCACCGGTCAGCAAGCCCACATGGAGGAAGCAATTTTAGGTGCGCCGCTCGGGCAGAATGGAGGGCGGGAGGACTATGTTCGTGCAACCTTAGCCCAGGACGAGGCCGGCATGCGCCGGGTGACGCCATTTCCGATCCAAGATAGCTCGATGATGGTGCCTCTCTCTCAATCGGATTGTTTTATCGTGCGACCGCCGAATGCACCGGCCACAGTAACGGATGAAACCGTAACGATTTTGCCGATGCCGGGTGGTTTACAGAGTTTTTAGTAGAAAAATCATTGCTTGTCCGCAGGCAGCATAAAGCCGAAATCGCAGCCTTGATCGGCTTGCAGAACTTGTTCCGCATAAAGTTTGTCATAGCCGCGCAGGGTTTTCGGATCGCGCTGGCTGGAAACGATGTCTGCCCGGCGCCGCTCCAATTCATCCTCATTAACCAATAAATCGATCTTTCGGTCACGGACGGACAAACGAATACGGTCACCAGTTTTCACCAATGCGAGCGGACCACCGGCTGCAGCCTCCGGGGTGACATGCAAGACAATCGTGCCAAATGCGGTCCCAGACATGCGCGCATCGGAAATACGCACCATATCTTTCAAGCCTTTGGAGGAGAGTTTGCGTGGGATGGGTAAATAACCGGCTTCGGGCATACCGGAAGGACTCGTCGGCCCTGCGTTTTGGAGCACCATGAAGTCGTCTTCGGTAATGTCGAGGTCCGGATCATCCACCCGGTTGGATAAATCCTCAAGCGAGGAAAACACGACAGCCCTGCCCTCTTTTTCAAACAATGCTTTATCCGCTGCCGACCGTTTTAGAATTGCGCCGCCCGGCGCGAGCGAACCAAACAATGCAACGAGCCCGCCCTCCGGTTCAAGTGGCGCATCGGCGCTCGCAATAACATTTCGGTCAACTGGATCCGCCGGCACTTCGAGCCGTTCTCCTAAGGTTTCTCCGGTCACGGTTTTGCAATCGAGGTTCAATAACGGCTTCAACTCCCGCAAAACCGCGCCAAGGCCACCGGCATAGAAAAAATCTTCCATGTAATGCTCGCCGACCGGCTTTAAATTTACCAAAACCGGGGTGGAATCAGAAAGTTCGTTCAGCCAAGTAAGTGGTACATCGATACCGAGCCGTCCCGCGACTGCGGTCAGATGGATCACCGCATTGGTCGACCCGCCGAGTGCCAATAGAACACGCAGCGCATTCTCAACGGACGCGCGGGTCATGACTTGGCTAGGGCGAATGGAACTTTCGATCAACTGCACAGCCGCCGCCCCTGTGGCTTCTGCCGCGCGCAATCGATCTGCATGGACTGCAGGAATGGCAGCGGTGCCGGGTAGTGACATACCCAGCGCCTCGGCTATGCAGGCCATGGTGGATGCTGTGCCCATCACCGCGCAGGTGCCGGCTGTGGTTGCGAGACGGCCTTCTACTTTCTCAATTTCTTCTTGGTCAATTTCGTTGGCGCGGTACTTGCCCCAAAAGCGGCGGCAATCGGTGCAGGCGCCGAGCCGTTCCTCGCCATGCCGTGACGTCATCATGGGGCCGGCGACAAGTTGGATTGCAGGAATATCCGCCGACGCAGCCCCCATCAGCTGTGCCGGTACTGTCTTGTCACATCCGCCCATGAGAACAACCGCATCCATCGGCTGTGCGCGGATCATTTCTTCCGTGTCCATCGCCATCAGATTGCGAAATTTCAGGCTGGTCGGATTGAGGAATACCTCGCCGAGCGAAATGGTGGGAAACTCGACGGGCAATGCGCCTGCCGCCAGCACGCCGCGTTTCACCGCATCGAGTAATTCGGGGAAATGGCGATGGCAATTGTTAAACCCCGACGGCGGATAGGCAATACCGACTACTTTTTTTGCAAGCATTTCACGCGAATAGCCCATGGAGCTGGCAAAGGATCGCCGCAGGTAGATGGAAAAGTCCATGTCCCCGTAATTGGTGAGGCCACGGGCGATACCGTGTTTGGGCTTATTAGTCATAAAGTTGTCCGTCTCTTAGGGCTTCATCTTCACGTAACCTTGGCTGCTACCGTAGCCTTTATTCCGCCGCGGCCCGCGTTTCTTCTTTTCGCATTTTGACCACCACTTTAATCGCATCCTCGATCCGCTCACGGGCATATTTGAGCGCCGTGGGCACGTCTTCCAGCGGAAAGGTGTGGGTATGGATTTTGGTCGCATCAAACACGCCTTGCTCCATATAAGCCCCGGCCCGATGGGTGGCGCTCTTACCTTCACCACGAATGCCATAGAGGTAAATATTGTTGGTCACGATATGCTTGACGTCGACCGGAACGTTTTCGTCTGGGAATGCGGCAAGACAGACACGGCCACCACGGTTACACATATAAAGCGCGTCATTCACCGCTTGGCTGGCGCCGGAACATTCGAGCACGTAATCCGCTCCGATGCCGCCCGTAAGCTCTTTTACTTTCTCCACGGGATCTTCGTTGCGGACATTGATCACGTGGTCCGCGCCCAGTTCGGTACCTATTTTCAGCCGATTGTCCCGTGTGCCGGTCAGAATAACCGGTTGTGCGCCCATCGCCTTGGCGACTGCAACCCCCATCAGGCCAATTGGTCCGGGCCCGATAATTACGACGGATTCACCGGCGACTAAACCGCCGAGCTCGGTCAGCCCGTACATTGCCGTTCCTGCGGTGACCACCAAGGTTGCTTCCTCGTCACTCATAGCATCAGGCACGTGGATCAAAGTGTTGATATTGTTCACTGCATATTCGGCAAAACCGCCATCTGTGGTGAATCCATTGGCGCGATGGCCTTTGTCGTTACCCTCGTAGTTCTTGCCGTAATTGTGGCAGGACGTGTACATGCCTTGGCGGCAGCGCTTGCATTGTCCGCAGCCGGCATGGATTTCCACGGTCACCCGGTCGCCAAGATCGAATTCATCGACACCCTGGCCGAGCTTGACCACTGTTCCCATATATTCGTGGCCCGGTGTCCAATTCTTGTTAAACGGCAAACCACCCTGAATCATCGCCGGCGGGCCATGGCTGATGACTTCAAGATCGGTTCCGCACACTGCAATCGCATCAATACGCACCAGCACCTCCGCCATTTTGGGTTCCGGTACGGGCTTATCGACGATGCTCAACTCATCCGGTCCGCCCAGGACCCATGCTTTCATGGTCTCTGGAATATCAAACTGATTACTTTTGGTATTGCCTGTCACTGCAGGTTCCTCCTCTTAGCGGCGTACGAAAAGTACGTCTTTGGTTATTTCTAACGCATTAATACGGTTAGAACCTTTTGATTGCGGCTGTGCCTTCGCTGAAATTCCAATGCCCACTGCTGTTAGCTTCCGTATGTCTTAGAGAAACCGCAAGGCATTTTTATTCAAGTCACCGAAACCGACACTTCGCCCAGGCCGGGTATGCGATGGTTGATGCGATCGCCTTTTTCGGCCCAATGGGTTACGACGACCGAGCCTAGAGTGACGAAGGCGCCTGCCGGCAAATACCGTTTACGTTCGGCGAGCCGATTGGCGAGCCAGGCCAGCGCATTCAGCGGGTGACCCAGTTTTAGCGAGCCTTGACCGCGGCCAAGCTCGGTACCGTTCAGCGCAACAGTGGCCTCGAGTGCGGCGAGATCCAAATCGTACCAATCTTCGACCGCCTCACCGAGCACCGCGCCGGCATTAAAAAAATTATCGGCGGCCATCGTCGGCGTATCGAGACTGCGGAAGTCGCGATAGCGCGCGTCTACCAATTCGATGGAAATCATCACAGCGCCGATAGCGTGACGCACGGTGTCGGTGTTATAGAGCGTGCCGGCGATTGGCAGATCGTCGCCGAGGCGGACGGCGATTTCGGCCTCAATGCCAAGCTCCACGAAGTCAGCGAGGTTGAGGTCCGCATGCCCATGATGGACGGTCGAGGCAAAGATTTCGCCGTAAATAGGCTCATGGATATTCATATAGTCTTGTAGGACGGGCGTGGTGCAGCCGATCTTGTAACCGGCGAGCGCCCCCATACCCTGTGCGCTTAGGATTTTGTTATGGGCCGCCTGTACCTGGTAGGCATCCTTTAAGTCTGCTGGCCGGGTAGCCTCGTCCAATTCATCGAGCTTGGTCTGGTTCAGCCGATTGTCAGCAATAATGGCAGACGCGCGGTCACGTATATCTTCCCTCATAACTCCTTGAATATCATTGTTCCAGCAGAGAATCTAATTCGGTGAATCTGCGGCGTCGTGCGTCGATGAGGCCTATGCCGCGCGCATTCGAACGGTATTAGATTGCTCGCAGTCATGGAAGTGTGCCGCTGCAGGAGTTTTGCTGAAGAAGGTCGGAATTTCCCCTAAAACAGGCAATTTAACGTATCGACAGCGAATTAGCCTCTTGGCCAAACCGCCTATATTGCCGCGTGGACCTATAATATTTCTTGACCCGATTCGCGAACTTTACTAGAACATGTGGGTAAGTTGCTATTTTGTTCGATATATTGATTCGAATACTCGTAGGTGCGGTTGGTATTTAGGCCGGGTTTCTGCGAAATTTAGGGTCATTACCGGACCTCATGGCGGGAAACTGGCGAGTGGGAACAATGCTGACACGAAAACAATATGATTTATTGCGTTTTATCCATGAATGTCTGACCAAAGATGGGGTGCCGCCCTCCTATGACGAGATGAAAGAAGCGGTAAATTTGAAGTCCAAATCGGGCATTCACCGTCTCATCAAAGGCCTTGAGGAACGCGGCTTTATTCGGCGCCTGCCTCACAAAGCCCGCGCTTTAGAGGTCGTGCGTCTGCCGGAGAATATGCCCGGAGAGAAACCAGCCCATACGGGTTTTTCGCCTACCGTCATCAGCAACGATAATCCGCTTTTACATTCGTCGTCACCGATCATGGAGGCGGACGCGGTCAGCCTTCCCTATTACGGTCGCATCGCCGCGGGTACGCCGATTGAGGCGCTGCGCGATGAAACCGCCCAGGTAGAGGTTCCAACTGCGATTCTCAGTTCTGGCGAACATTATGCGCTGGAGGTGGAAGGCGATTCCATGATCGATGCGGGTATCTTCGATGGGGATACGGTGATTATTGAACGCTGCGAATTAGCAGAGAGTGGCGCGATTGTTGTTGCTTTGGTGGATGAGGCAGAGGTAACGCTGAAAAGGCTCCGCCGCAAGGGCAATTCCATTGCCCTTGAGCCGGCCAACACCGATTATGAAACACGAATATTCGGACCTGATCGTGTTAAAGTTCAAGGTAAACTTGTGGGGTTAATGCGCAGTTATTAAACAACATTTATGGTAACGTTTGATTCCAAAGCCGGGTGCCGCTGGCGTCGCGGACTGAGATAATTCTCACCCTCTCCGGTGTAATCTGGACGGCGTGTGCACCGTTTCGCCACAGCTGGAATTTGCCAATGTTAGTCGGCGACCTGCACCATTTTGGTAGTGGGACAGTGCCCACGACGATCCTGTTTTTTGTACAATCTTCCGCGAACGCGCGCTCGTTCCATACTAAGGCAACTTCCCGGCCGCTAGTGCGGTAAAGGCAGCCAATGCCGTCGCATTGAAGCACCGATGGGGCGATATCTTTAAACACCACCACTCGGCGCTGCCCGTTTGCCTGCAACCATAGTTTAGCGGCGAACTTTTCGGACCTATCGCTGGAAAACGCCAGCTTACCGTCCGGTGTGCGTACAGCGATAAGTTTGCCATTGCCGCTGATCAGAATATTGGGCGGTTCCAGTGCTATGATCGATAGCACGCCGCCCAGGATGCCAATCATTCCAAGCCACCGTTTGGAGCCGGTCCAAAAGCAAATCCACAAACCGCCAAGTGTGGTCGAGACGAGCCCCTGCATGGGCATCAGTGGGACCAGCGAGACCGCATTCGGCCAGGCGGCAACCAGCTTTGCGATGAAAAGGACCCCGTCCACGCCCCATCCCATGGGTTCCAGCGCCAGAAAAGCTAATCCAAACGGCATTAGGATAACCGCGAGGACAGCCCACGGCATGATCCAAATCGCGGTGAGCGGTACCGCCAACAGGTTTCCGATGAGGCCGAAATGCGGCAGACGGCCGAAATGATGGAGCGCAATGAGGCCCGTCGCCACCGTGGCGATGATGGTGGTGAGGCTGAGACCGGTCACATAGAGCAGAAATTTCCGCACTATTCCCGCCTCCCCGAACCGTCGCCAAATCTCTGGGCCAAGGCTTTCATAAAAGGCGACAAGGGCGATGACGGCCGCAAAAGACATTTGAAAACTGGGGCCGAGTATACTTTCCGGCTTGATAAGCAGGACCACCATGGCAGCTGCGGCTACGAGCCTAAGCGAGATTGCTTTGCGGTCAACAAGGACCCCGATTAGGACCAAACCGGTCATCAAGAATGCCCGCTGGGTCGGCACGGTAGCCCCTGCGATCAGGAGGTAGATAAAACTGCCGAACAGTGCGAAAACGGCGGCGATTTTCTTGATGGGCCATTTGAGCGCGCAATGTTCGATGCAAGCTAGGCCGAGGCGGATGGCAAAGAATATAGTGGCGGCGACCAATCCGATATAAAGCCCTGAAATTGCCAGTAAGTGGGCTAAGCCCGCATCGCGCAGATTCTGCAGGGTTTCTTTCGAGACACCGCTTCGATCCCCGACAATGAGGGCAGCGATGACCGCGCCGGTTTCTCCAGGAATTGCGGTTTTTATACGCGTCGCCATAGCGTGTCTGGCCTCTTGGAGGAACAGCGAGACACCGGACGGCGGCGCCCTCTCCCGCGCCAACATGCGGCTAACGGCAAAGCCCACACCGCCAATACGCTCGAACCACGCCTTGCGTTGAAAGTCGAAGCCGCCGGGCAAGGAAGGCGACGACGGGGGCATTAAAATGACTTTTAACCGGACTTTTTCACCAATTTCCGCATCTGATCCCGGTAACAGGCGAATGCGGATGCGCGCGGGTTGGTTTTCCCTAGAAAGCCGGGGTATGTCCAGCCGGTCCAGTAGAACACGCCGACGTTTCGTAAAATCTTCGACGTTCAAAACCCGCCCGGTAATCTCAATCGGGCCCATCCTTTTGGCGATGACCGGCTCTGCGACAAAATTTGCCCGCCAGCCCATGTAGGAGAATGCGAAACTACCGAGCGCCAGGACTACCAATAGAAGATTTACATACCTAACAGTCCGGAAACGCCACAAGAGGACCGCCAGCAGCCCGGCTATACTGAGCGACAGCCAAACAGCCGGTTCGTGGTTAAGCGCGAAATAACCGCCGATACCGCAACCGAAAGAGACTGGAGCCCATAAAATCCAACGCTCTCGATCTGCGAGGAACGCCTGGCCTGCTTTTTGTAGCGATGTCCTAAGAGACTGCATGTGGGCGCTTGAAATAGTCATTGGCTCAGCGACCAGCCAATCGTCGCTGGAAAATCATGTAGTGCACCGGCATTGTTGCTCGTGCTACATCGGCGTGGCTTTAAACAAAATTGGTGTTTCATGACCGTCGTAACCCGCTTCGCGCCCTCTCCCACCGGCTTTTTGCATATTGGTGGCGCCCGTACTGCGCTTTTCAATTGGCTTTTTGCACGTCATCATGGTGGCGTATATCGTCTTCGAATAGAAGACACTGATCGTAAGCGCTCGACGCCTGAAGCCATCACCGCGATCGAGGACGGCCTTGATTGGCTGGGTATCGATCATGACGGCGATATTGTTTTTCAATCGCAAAATATCCAACGTCATACGGACGTGGTGCAACAGCTTCTCGAAGAGGGCCACGCCTACCGTTGCTATTGTTCGCCTGAGGAATTGAAGGAAATGCGCGAGGCGGCCCGGGCTGAAGGCCGTTCTACGCCCTATGACCGGCGTTGGCGCGACCGTGACCCTGCCGACGCGCCGCCGGGCATAGATCCCGCCATTCGCATCAAAATGCCTTTGGAAGGTGAAACAACCATCGAAGATGCAGTCCAGGGGACGGTTACGGTGCAAAATAGCGAGTTGGATGATTTTATCCTGATGCGCTCCGACGGCACACCGACCTATATGCATTCAGTAGTGGTCGATGATCATGATATGGGTATTACCCATATCGTGCGCGGTGACGATCATTTGAACAACGCTTTTCGGCAATATCATCTCTATCGTGCCTTCGGCTGGAACGTGCCTGTTTTTGCACATATTCCGCTCATTCACGGGGCGGATGGTCAGAAGTTGTCGAAACGCCACGGCGCCTTAGGTGTCGATGCGTATCGGGATATGGGCTATATGCCGGAAGCCATTCGAAATTACTTATTGAGGCTCGGCTGGTCCCACGGTGACGATGAGATAATTTCGACGGAACAAGCCATAGAATGGTTTGGTCTGGACGCCATAGGGAAAGCGCCGTCGCGATTTGATTTTGATCGCTTGGAGAGTTTGAATGGCCATTACATCGCGGAAATGCCCGACGATGAGCTAATAGACCCTTTGGCCGCTGCTATCTTGGCGATTGTGCCTGATATAGACGAAGCGACACTGCGCAGCCGTGCGCTACCGCTGATGGCGCCATTGAAAGAACGGGCTAAGAACCTTAATCAGCTGACAGAAAGCGCTCTATTCATCGCCCGCGCGCCGCGTTATCCGCTGGAAAATGCCAAGGCTGCGAAATTGTTAAATCCCGAGAGCGTGGCGCTTTTGGGTGAAGTTTACGGCGCCTTGGATGAAATTGAGGAATGGACACTGGAGACAGTGGAGAGCCGAATAAGAATATTGTCGGAATCCCGTTCGCTGGGGCTTGGCAAATTCGCTCAACCCCTGCGCGCCGCCCTCACCGGCTCAAACGCCTCACCGGGTATCTTCGAAATATTGGCGGCTCTGGGCAAGGTAGAATCCCTTCGCCGGATTGCCAATGTGCCCGATGTCAATTTGTCCTAGCGGACGATTTGCGATGTTCGTCCGACCCGTTTATACTGCAGTGCAGCAGGGGGTGGGGTTCGTGAGCTGAAGCTTATGAATTGCCACGCTTTTTCAGTCAAAAACAAAATCCAGGGATACGCTGACATGGCCAAATCACCTGCCGCCAATTCTGGTGGTTCAAACGAATACGTAACATTGACCGATCACAGCACCGGGGAATCTCATGACTTCCCGTTGATGCCAGGCTCGACCGGCCCGAAGGTTATCGATATCGGCAAGCTCTATGGGCAAACCGGGCATTTCACCTATGACCCTGGTTTCACCTGTACCGGTGCTTGTGAATCGAAACTGACCTATATCGACGGCGAAGTCGGCATCCTGATGCATAAGGGCTATATGATCGAGGATTTGGCTGAAAACAGCGATTACATGGAACTTTGCTATATGCTGTTGAACGATGATCTTCCGAATGAGTCCGAAAAGGCTGATTTCGTGAAGCTCATTACTGAACATTCGATGGTCCATGAGCAACTAAAAAAGTTTTACGACGGCTTCCGTCGGGGCGCGCACCCAATGGCCATCATGTGTGGTGTTGTGGGCGCGCTGTCTGCTTTCTATCCGGATTCCATCGACATTCTTGATCCGGTTCAACGCAGAATCACCGCCCACCGTCTCGTGGCCAAAATGCCGACGATCGGCGCTATGGCTTATAAATATTCGATCGGTCAGCCATTTATTTATCCGCGCAACGATCTTAGTTATGCGGAGAATTTCCTGCATATGATGTTCGCCGTTCCGGCTGCTGACTATGAAGTTAATCCGGTTGTCGCTAAAGCAATGGATCGCATCTTCCTGTTGCACGCGGATCATGAGCAGAATGCTTCAACCTCGACAGTACGGCTTGCCGGATCAACGGGTGCCAACCCGTTTGCGAGTGTCGCTGCTGGTATCGCCGCGCTCTGGGGCCCTGCCCATGGTGGCGCTAACGAGGCGGTTCTGAAGATGCTTGGTGAAATCGGGACGCCCGATCGCATTCCGGAATATGTCGAGAAGGCCAAAGATCCGGAAGATGATTTCCGTCTCTTCGGCTTTGGCCATCGGGTCTATAAAAATTATGATCCGCGCGCCAAAGTACTGCAGGAATCCTGTCATGAAGTGCTGAACGCACTTGGTATCGAGCACGAACCGCTTCTGGACATTGCGGTTCAGTTGGAAGAAATGGCGTTGAAGGACGATTATTTCATCGAGAAGAAACTCTTCCCAAATGTGGACTTCTATTCCGGTATTATCTTAAAGGCCATCGGCATGCCGACCACCATGTTTACGGTGCTGTTCGCTATCGCACGGACGGTCGGTTGGATTGCTCAATGGAAAGAAATGATCGAAGACCCGACGCAAAAGTTGGGCCGTCCTCGTCAATTGTATACCGGCGCAACCGAGCGGCCAGTGGTCGCATTAGATAAGCGCTAAGCGTCCAAATCGTTGGATTTTTAAAACGGGGTCCTAAAGGGGCCCGTTTTTCTATGGAGACGGTTTTTGTTGGGCGCTTTCTAAGATGGCCAAAACCTTTTTCGCTGCCCGCGTGCTTGGTTTAGTGTCGCCTAAGCCTAATTGGTCTAAAGCTGGTTCCACATTATTCAGTTGAGTGCGTCCACCATCTTTTAAAATATTCTCTAGATCGTCACACAGTACCTTGGTGTCGCAAAGTTGCTGAATGCGCTCCGGTACCACTGGCGCGTCTAAAATTATATTAATCAGATTGGCATATCGGACGTGCAATAGACGTTGGACGATGTGGCCTGTAATCCACGCAACCTTATAGGCGATGACATAGGGGACGCGCGCAATTGCCAGTTCCAGAGAGATTGTACCGGATGCGGCAAGGGCCGTATTGGCTGCGGCCATCACGTCGTATTTTTCGTTTTGACTTTCAATGATTTTCGGGTCGCCGGGCCAGTCTTTAATAATTTCAGGCAATAATTCTTTGACCGTATCGACGGTTGGAACAAACACTTTGAAACGATGTCCGCGAGCGTATAGCTGTTGCAGTGTCTCTGCGAATACCGGGCCCAAACGCGATACTTCCCCACGCCGACTTCCCGGCAGCACACAAATTAAAGTTTCGTCGGGTGATATGTCGTGTCGTTTCCGGAATGCCATTCCGTCTCCCTGGTCAGCCCCATATTCGACAACAGGATGGCCGACATGATGGCATGGCAGCCCGACCGCCTCAAAGTACGGCGGTTCGAATGGAAAAAGCGCCAGTATGTGATCGAAGTTTCGTTTGTACTTATGGACTCGCCACGGGCGCCAGGCCCAGACCGACGGCGCTACATAATGGATACGGATCGCCGAACGGTCTTTAAGCCGTCTCACGACGCGATTGGCGAATGTGGGAGAGTCGATGGTGACGATTGCATCCGGCTTGGCCGCGTGTATTGCGCTCGCGGTTTCTTTTATGCGCCGCAACAGCTTTGGCAAATGCGGTAATATCTCGGCGATACCCATAACCGCCAGGTCGCGCATGGGGAACAAGCTATTCAGCCCTTCAGCTTCCATGAGCGGCCCCCCAACCCCGGTAAACCTGACATTACCACTGGTTTCTTCTTTGAGCGCTGCCATCAGTCGGCTGCCAAGCCCATCTCCGGAGGGTTCGCCGGCAATCAAAAAAATCAAGGGAGGTTTAGTTTTCATCGTCGTTGGGAACGGCCTATGAGATATCCAACGCGACGATAAAAATGTCGGACGCATCCGCGCGGCGGATGGTTTCTTCATTATCAATCACCAATGCGCCGTCGGCTTTGAGGGCGATTCCCGCTAATCCGGCTTTTGATGCAAGGTCGATTGTCTTAGGGCCAATCGTCGGAAGATCGACACGCTCTTCCTGACCATATTTTGGCAGTTTTATGAGAACACCCTTTGGCCCAGGGCCGGCGAGATCGCTTGTGCGATCGATCAACCTATCAGTGCCCTCAGCTGCTTCAATCCCCAACACCATTCCTTGCTGTACAACCACTGCCTGGCCGACATCGAGCGCGCTCAGGGCTGCCAGAACTTCCACACCGCGTGCAATGTCGCGTTCCGCATCCTCATTCGGTCTGTGATCGCCTAACTGTCCGGCTTTGGGCCTTAGGTTTGGCAAAATACTGTCGATGCCAACCACCTTGACCCCCTCGTTTTCGATTACGTCGATTACAGCGCGAAGAATACCATCGTCGCCGAAGGCACGTGCGCCTGCTTTTGTAATTACTTGCAGCGCCTTCATGTCGGGCCGGATGGCTGCTAGCGATGGGCGTTTCACGGGCCCCGCCATGACGACCTCTTGAACTTCATGCTCATGCAAGAAATCTATGGCTTTGGCCGCCGCGCCGATCCTGCACCACAAAACCGGATGTTTGGAAAGTTCTTTCGCGTCGGCCTGCCCTTCAATTGCAAGGATTTGATAGGGGCGGTTTTCTTTAACGCAAACATCGGCGATGCGCCGGGGCAAATTGCCACCGCCCGCCACAATGCCGAGCTTAGGTTTCATGGGTGGATTTGGGCTGCGTTATGCCACGCTGAGAATCCGCACGCATAAAATCAACAATTTCTATGACAGCTTGTTCGTCCGAGAACTGCGCGGCAACGTCTTCAACGCGCTCGGCGGCGGTTCCTTCATCAGCGAACAACATCCGATAGGCGGATCGGAGCTTACGGATTTTATCCTTGGTAAAATCACCCCGTTTAAGGCCTACCAAATTGAGCCCCGATAAATGGGCGCGGTCCCCTTGGACCTGTCCAAAGGGAATGACGTCGAACTCGACACCGGTCATACCGCCGACCATGGCATGATGTCCGACACGAACGAACTGATGCACTGCAGACAGGCCCCCGATAATTGAATAGTCACCAAGGGTAACGTGACCAGCCAAAGTTGCGTTGTTCGCCATAATAACATGGTCTCCCACTTGGCAATCGTGGGCTACGTGAGCTCCGACCATGAACAAACCGCCATCGCCGACCCGTGTGACCAATCCGCCGCCATTCGTGCCGGGGTTCATGGTCACGTACTCACGAATTTTATTTCCGTTACCGATGGTTAACGCCGTCTCTTCGCCTGCGAATTTGAGATCCTGCGGTTCATGGCCAAGAGATGCAAAAGGAAAGATTTCTGCCTCGGACCCAATCTTGGTGTTACCAGCCAAGACGACGTTTGCATGCAATGTCGAATTGTCGCCCAATTGAATATTGGGACCCAAATGGCAAAAGGGGCCGATCCTGACGTTCTCGCCAATCTCAGCCCCTCGTTCGATAATCGAAGACGGGTGAATGTCGGTCGTCATTAATCTTCCACAATCATCGCTGTGTAAGTTGCTTCTGCGGCCAGCTGTTCGTCGACCATCGCGTTTGCTTCAAACTTCCAAACTTTTCCGCGTTGGCGCACTTTATTGACATGCAGATGAAGGGTATCACCGGGGACCACGGGTCTGCGAAAGCGTGCGTTATCGATGGTCATGAAATAGACACCACGTTGGGACGACGATGGTGGCAGGTTATGCACCACAAGTGCACCGGCGGTCTGTGCCATCGCCTCTATAATAAGAACGCCCGGCATAATGGGCTGATCGGGAAAATGACCTTGAAAAAACGGTTCCGACACCGAGACGCATTTGATGCCCGTACAGCTCTGGTCGCCCACCACATTGATAATCTTATCGATTAACAGGAATGGGTACCGATGGGGTATCAATTCCATAATACGTTGAATATCGATGACATCAACGTCGCCCGTGATGGATTCAACAATTTGCGCTTTGCTACTCATACTGCAATGGGCCCCACACACCCTGCTTCTCTATTGCCCTTTCGTCGGCCCTGATTGTCCAGGTAGCTCGACATTCGGCAATCGTTGGTTCAATCTTTTTAACGCTTCCTCTGTCAGTACCAGATTTTTGTCGATAAATAAAACGATCCGCTGACTTTTTGTTGCGTTGATGATCATATTGATCCCACGCTCCCGTGCCAATCCTTGTAAAATGTCGTTCAGCACATTTTCAATCTGTCCCATTCCCTTATTGAACATTTGGTCCAATTCGCTTTTTCGGGACTGTAAAACACGGGAAAGTTCGTTTGCTCGCTGACGAATTTCAGCGCGTCGCTTGCTAATTGAGTCTGCATCCAAATTAGGCGATTGATGTTTTAAATCATCTCTCGCACTTTCTAGAGCATTTTGAGCGCTTTTTATTTCCGCTTGGTATTGTTGATATTTGGTTTCGATCAACGACCGCATCCATTTTGCAGCGATGGAATCTCGGGTAATTAAATTCCGATCGACAACCGCAACTTTTGTGGCTTCGGCTTGAGCCGAAAGAGTGGCTGACGCGCACCACAAAATAGCGGCAGTCATAATAACGGATGCCGCTTTGGTTACCCTAGACGTGCGAAACATAGATTAGAACCTGGTGCCGAAACTAAATCGAACAAACTCGGTTTTATCGAAATCGGTTTTCTTAATGGGATATCCGAAATCGACGCGCAAAGGTCCGAGCGGCGACTTCCAGGCTATTCCGGCGCCAACGGTTATGCGGGGCTCGGTTTCATCTTGAATGATATTGCTGTTTTCTTCGCTTCCAAACACTGTCCCGATATCGCTGAATACCGCAGCCTTAATGCCTAGTTCTTCAGGAAGTCCTAGTGGGAATAATAATTCAGCAGTACCAACAGCTCGGGTTAATCCGCCAAGTGCATCGTTGGAATTCCTGTCCCTTGGACCGATACCCGCCGTGTCAAAGCCTCTGAAAGAGTCGCCACCGAGATTGTAGCGATCAAGCACACGCACATTCTGGCCAATGCCGAAGATCCGGCTGTACTCACCCTTAACGGTGCCGACCCATTGCTTGGCAAAGCGATAATAGTATTGCGCCTTTACCGTCGAACTCAGGTTTCTGATATCGCCGCCGAGACCGGCCAGGTTGTTAGATAGACGAAGGATATAGCCTTCGGTCGGCTCTTGGCGGTTGTCCCGTGTGTCCAACGTTAGCGTATGGCCGATCGCCGATTTAACACTGTCGCCTTCTTCTGCCTTAATGAACACTGAAGCATCATCTTCAACGTTCGTAAGCTCCTGAAGCTCTAAGCGATATTTGACGCTATGGCTCCACTCTTCGTTAATTCGGTAGCCCATTCGAAGGGCCCCGCCGGTCCGATTCTCATCGAAACCACTTTGATTACCGCGGTTACGTGTGGTTCTGAAAATGTCAGCACCGGCGGCCAATTGGCGGTCCAAGAAATATGGTTCCGTAAATGACATATTGTACGATTGAGACCGTGAGGAAACTCTGGCGTTAACGCCCAAATCTTGCCCTCGCCCGAGCAAATTACGCTCGCGTAGGCTGACTTCACCAAGTAGTCCGTCTGATGTTGAAAAGCCTGCGCCTATAGTGAGTTCTCCGGTTGATTGTTCTTCCACATCAACCTCGACGACGGTTTTGTCCCGTGAACTGCCTGGCTTTTTGTTGACGTCAACTTTGGAGAAATAACCAAGATTTCTAATTCTTTGTTTAGAGCGCCTTAACTTTGCTGCGTTGAACGCGTCGCCTTCTACAAGGCGGAACTCCCGTCGGATGACTTGTTCCAACGTGCGGACATTACCGCGAATATCAATCCGTTCGACAAAAGTTTTGGGGCCCTCTTGAACGGAATACGTAATGTCGATGATGCGAGTTTTGGGATTACGCTTTACGATAGGCCGAATATCAATAAAGGCGAAGCCACGGTTACCAACCTCATTGGTGATTCTAACAATATCGGATTCCACCGTTTTCGAGCTGTACCATTTTCCGGTTTCGGCTTTAACCATTGGGTACAAGAGCTTCGGATCGATTTCCATTATTTTAGACTCAACCTTTATGGCGCCTAATTTATATCGCGGTCCTTCGTCAATCGTGAAGGTGATGAAAAAGCCAGACCCGTCTTGCGTCAGTTCGGCGACTGCCGAAATAACGCGAAAATCTGCATAGCCGTGTTCAAGATAAAACCGCCGCAACAACTCTCGATCAAAGGTTAACCGGTCAGGATCATAGGTATCGGCACTGGAGAAAAACCGGTACCAACGCGAAACTCTGGTTAAAACAATTTCTTTTAAATTGCTGTCGGAAAATTCTTTGTTGCCGATAAAGGAAATTTGTTTGACGCCTGTCTTAGCGCCTTCATTGACCTCGAATACGAGATCAACACGGTTCTGTTCTAATTGGATGACTTTCGGTTCGACGATAGCTGCAAAATAACCACTCCGTCGGTAAATTTCCAAAATCCGTTTCACATCTTGCTGTACACGTGTGCGCGTAAAGACCACTCGCGGGCGTAACTGAATTTCCAAATTTAACGCATCGTCTTCCAGCTCTTTATTGCCCTCAAATGCAATTCGGTTAATAACTGGGTTTTCGACGACTCTGACGGTGACGGTGTTGCTTTCCAGATTGATCGTCACATCTCTAAAAAGGCCCGTCGCGTAAAGCTTTTTGAGTGATTTGTTGACCTGATCAGTCGTGTAATGATCGCCTTGCTTCACCGTCATGTACGACATCACGGTCGCGGGATCGATCCTTCGGGTACCTTCAACGATCAACTCACGAATGAGCGGCCCCGACGATAAAGCCTGGCTTCTAACAGCCGGTGTTGGCGCGGCTCTCGGACCGGGAGCCCCTTGCGGTGATGGTGGGACAATAAGCGGCGTAGCCGGTCCCTGCGCATACGAAACGTTCGCATACGCACCGAGACAGGCCATTACACACAGTAGTCCGCCTATTTGTCTTAGCACTGGCAAGTCATACCTTTTAATTTCTAGAATGTTTTTAGGACCTTTTTCTTGCCAGTTCAAACATTAAAAAGACTTTTAATGTCATTAAACGTTACGAAAACCATGAATCCAAGTATCAACGCTAGCCCAATTCTAAAACTGTACTCCTGGAACTGTTCGTTAACGGGTCGTCTAATTACTGCCTCAATCGCATAAAACATCAGATGTCCGCCATCTAGCATAGGTATTGGAAATAAATTGATTAGGCCCAAGTTAATCGAAAGTAAAGCCATGAAATAAATATAGGGAACAAAGCCGGATTTTGCGAAATCGCCCGACATTTGGCCGATACGAATTGGGCCGCCCAATTCTTTTGCACTTCTCGTACCGTCGATCATTTGACCGATTGCTTTGAACGTACCGACCGTAAGCTGCACACCTTCACGCATGGCCTGCCAAACAGCCTTAAAGGGACCGTGTTTAACGTAAGCGACACCTTGCCGCGACACGCCAAGGAGACCGATCTTGTGAACATTGCCAGATCTGTCAGTCAGCTCGGAAACTTTTGGGGTGGCATATAGCGTGATTAGCTTTTTGTCTCGTTCGATTACTAGGGCTAATCGCTCTCCCGCGCTGAGGCGTACGATTTGCTGTACTTCTTCAAACCGTTGGATTCTTGTGCCGTCTATTTCGACGAATTTATCACCAGGCTCAAGTCCCGCGGCCGCGGCCGCACTATCGGCTCTGACAGTGCCGACTTCTGCGGGTGTATAAGGCTGGCCGACCGTCATAAACACGACAGCCAATACAACAATTGCGAATAAGAAATTTGCAGCGGGCCCTGCGAACACGATGGCAGCGCGCTGTCCTAATCTTTTGTGATTAAAGGATACGGCCTTCTCTTGCTCGGTCAGCGGCTGTTCTGAAGCGCCCCCGCCGGTATGTTCGCCTTCGCCGAACATTTTGACGTAACCGCCGAGGGGAATGGCGCTGAACTTCCATCGCGTACCGTGTGCGTCGGTACGGCCGAAAATTTCGGGGCCAAATCCAACGGAAAAGACATCAATACGGACGCCGTTTCTGCGGGCAACCCAGTAATGTCCGAGTTCATGAACGAAAACCAACACTGTCAAAAGTGCCAAAAAAGGCAAAAGATAGGTAAACAGAAAGTCCATACAGTCCTCTATATTGAATTAGTGTCCAGCCTACAGATAGGCTGCGACAACCTCATGTGCCAGGGTACGGGCTTCATTATCGAGCACATGCACGTCATCCAGTGTTTCAGGTTGACGGTGCGGGAATTTTTCGAGCGATTTTTCGACCGCTGCGGCTATTTGTAGAAATCCAATGCCGCCATCAAGGAAACTGGCAACGGCAATTTCATTGGCCGCATTCATCACGATGGGGGCGCTGCCGCCGGCCCGCAACACTTCGCGCGCAATACGCAGTGCTGGAAACCGCTCTGGATCCGGGGCTTCAAAGGTCAACGTCATGACGTCGCTCCAGTCCAGCCGGTCACAGGGCGTTTCCACCCGGTCCGGATAGGCCAACGAATAGGCAATCGGCGTTCGCATATCCGGTGTCCCCATCTGTGCGAGTACCGAACCATCAATATAAGCAACCATACTGTGAACAACCGATTGGGGATGGACGACCACATCGATCTTATCTTCTGGCAGGCCGAAAAGATGACAAGCTTCAATCACCTCGAGGCCCTTATTCATCATGGTTGCGGAATCGACGGAAATTTTGGCGCCCATGTCCCAATTGGGATGCGCCACCGCTTGCGCTGGACTGGCTTGTCCCATCGCTTGGATATCCCAATCACGGAACGGGCCGCCCGATGCGGTCAAAATTAACTTTTCGATACCTTCTCGGCGTTCGAAATCAAAAACTTGAAAAATGGCGTTATGCTCGGAATCGACAGGCAACAGCGTGGCACCACGCCGCTCAATCTCATTCATCATCAATTCGCCGGCACAAACGAGGCATTCTTTGTTAGCGAACGCGACAATGGCGCCCCGCTCTACCGCGGCTAATGTGGGTTTCAGACCTGCGGCGCCAACGATGGCGGCCATGACCCATTCAGCGGGTCTTTTTGCTGCCTCGGCAACCGCCTCGGGGCCAACGGCGATTTCGATGTCG
>Ga0055584_100000136_pt1 | contig 68351 bp, 66 predicted proteins | sample OSDHelmetaG_FD_58716 | JGI IMG/M metagenome (GOLD analysis project Ga0055584, IMG submission 58716) | Pelagic marine sediment microbial communities from the LTER site Helgoland, North Sea, for post-phytoplankton bloom and carbon turnover... | ecosystem: Environmental > Aquatic > Marine >... | reverse complement strand
GGTCATCGTAAATATGTTCCAAAAGTGGTTCGCAGATTTGGGATATGAAGGTTGTTCTTCACATTCCGGTCGCAGAACCTTTATCACCAACGCATCCAAGAAAATCACATCTGTCGGTGGGTCATTACGGGATGTTCAGTATCTTGCGGGTCATTCGTCATTACAGACCACGCAGGGATATATAGAGGGTGATAGTCGTGCGAGGGAAAAAGTGGTGGAACTGGTGTAAATCAGGGATGAGATGGATTGCCTGGATACACAGGATTGACCCCCAACCAGAACTCACAACCAAATCGCAGACTACAAACCCCCATAGTATCCAGTAAGAAATATGGAAGACCCCCTATGCAAAACTGGGGGTTTTTTTGTGACTTAACTAGGAAAAAAATAACGGTGGGGGGGTCAAAACCTCACCGACATTTGCTCACTTAACTGGTATGTCGAACACGGGGGTCATCCATGTGACATCAGAGTGTCGGACATGACTAAACCTCACCGAATCGGTGGTATTTCAATCACATGTGAATATGTGTGAACGATTTTAATGACAATATTTGAGAAAATCCGAAAGGTCGGGAACACCCTGTAAAACTAAAATACGGGAGTTTCACAGGGTATTCGAAAGAAAAAAAGTGGTGGAGCTGATCGGGATCGAACCGACGACCTCTACGTTGCGAACGTAGCGCTCTCCCAACTGAGCTACAGCCCCAAATACCTGAAATCTAATAAAACTTTATAATTCCAACCTCAACCTAATTCACCAAAAAACAAAGTGTGAAATACACATATCATTCACATGGTGTTTTTACCACCTATAACCTACTGGAAACATTTAGTTTATTCGCAGAACTCTTTGTTGCGAACGCAGCGCTCTCCCAACTGAGCTACGGCCCCATCTAGGCATGGCGGGCGACCCGAGGTTGCCCATCAGCGAGCGGGAATATGAGGATGGGCTGGCCGCCTGTCAAGCAACCCCCACCGCGCAAAAGCGCTTTTCTTGCCTCCGCTTGTCCGGACGGTTAGGGTGCGCGGACCATTTTTGAAACCTTTGACGGACGCTTCGGCGATGCAACACTCAGATCCATTTCTTTGGCTGCTTCTCACAATCATTGACCTCTATATTTGGGCGCTCATCATTTCAGTAATTTTGAGCTGGCTCGTGGCCTTCAACGTGGTCAACACCCATAACCAGTTCGTTAATACAGTCGGCAATTTTATGTATCGGGTAACCGAGCCCTTGCTGGGACCTATTCGCCGAATTCTGCCGAATTTTGGCGGCTTGGACATTTCACCGGTGGTTTTGATTTTATTGCTGGTTTTTGCGCAAAAACTTTTGATTTCTTACTGGCCCTTTTAATCGGTGACGTTGCTGAATCCGGCAAAGGGCGGCGTTACGCTCCTCGTTCGTTTACAGCCCAACGCTTCAACAAACCGCATTACAGGCACTTTCGAGAATGAAAGCGGCGACTCGCTGTTAAAAGCGATGGTTACGGCGACGCCGGAAAAAGGAAAAGCGAATGCAGCGTTGATAAAACTACTTTCAAAAGACTGGAGAATTCCTAAATCCGATATTTCCGTCATCAAAGGGATGACCGAACGCCGCAAAGTGATTCATATTGCGGGCGAATTCGACACACTCGCACCCTACTTGAATAGAAAACTCGAGGAACTTCATGGCTGACGCAACCATCATTGACGGCAAGGCCTTTGCCGAAGCGGTACGCGCGCGCGTTAAGGACGCTGTAACGTCGTTAAAAGAGGACCATGGATTAACGCCGGGCCTGGCGGTCGTGCTTGTTGGTGAAGACCCGGCCAGCCAAGTGTACGTCCGCAATAAGAAAAAGCAAACCGTGGAAGCGGGGATGGCAAGCTTCGACCACCAATTGGATGCGACGACGCCGGAAGCCGACCTTCTAGCCCTCATTGAGCAGCTCAATAATGATCCGAGCGTGCACGGTATTTTGGTACAGCTGCCGTTGCCGGATCATATAGATTCCGAAAAAGTGATCGACGCCATTGACCCAACGAAAGATGCGGACGGGTTTCACACCATCAATGTAGGACGGTTGTCGACCGGGAAAGAGGGTATGGTTCCCTGCACGCCGCTCGGTTGTTTGATGATGCTCAAAGATCAGCTTGGCAGCCTGTCGGGTAAGAATGCGGTTATCGTCGGACGGTCCAATATCGTTGGCAAGCCGATGGCAGCGTTACTGCTACATGAAAGCTGCACTGTGACGGTCGCCCATTCGCGCACGCAAGATTTACCGGGCCTGTGCCGCTCAGCAGACATTCTCGTAGCCGCAGTAGGGCTACCCAAAATGATTGAGGGCGATTGGATAAAGCCAGGCGCAACCGTTATCGATGTGGGTATTAACCGCGTGCCGAAGGAAGAGGAGCCGGGGAAATTTCGGCTTGTTGGCGATGTCGACTTTGGCGCGGCCAAGAAAATTGCCGGAGCCATCACGCCGGTGCCGGGCGGTGTCGGTCCGATGACCATTGCTTGCCTGTTGCGCAATACGGTAACTGCCGCTTGCCGCATTGCCGGAGTTGAAGAACCGCCAATGTAAAATGTAGGGCATTACGTTTCCCGCAAACGCCCTTGCCACGGCACCGACAGAAGGGCTCCTAGTCCCATAGAAGCGCCAGCCACGGCAAACAACAGCGCATAGTTTTGCGTGAGATCAAAAAGCGCGGGAAATGCCAGTCCGGCGATAGCCGCACCAATCGCATTCACCGAAATCATCTGACGCATCATGGTCGGCATGGCGTCCGACGTTCCCATGTCACGGGCACGAGCGGAGATAAGTGCGGAAAGGCCCGGTTGCGCACCGAAAACCACTGTGGACGCTACCAAAATCACGATACCGTTGCCGAAAACCGGCGCGGCAATGCCCGCTGACAATACAAGAAATGCAATAACCAGTGCCCAGCTCGTGCCGATCCGACGCGCCAAATAGAATGCCGCCACCGGCCCCAATACCGCACTCGCACCAGCGCCACTCCAGTAGGCACCGCCGATTGCCATGCCTTGACCGAGGCCGCGTGCGATAAAATCGACCCAGTAGATCACGTGCGGCACCAAGCCAATGGAAAAACAAGCATGCGCGGCGAGCAACATGCCCCAGCAGGGCTGTGCCACCGTTGACGCTTTTAACGCCGTGACGGCCGGTTCGGGTAGGTTAAGCGATTCCGAATTTCGCCAACCCCATAACGCGATGGTCAGAGCCGCAACGCCGACCCCCGCAACGCCAACCCATGCCGCGAAGACGCTGAGACGTGCAAGCCACGGCACCAAGCTTCCCGAAAGAAAAATACCCAATCCGACCCCGGCGAAAATTATCGCGGTCCCCAGCGACCGGTAACGTTCCGGCGAAAGGGCAGTCGTTACCGCCAAACCAAAGATCATGATAATCGAGACCGTGATACCCAGCATTGCGCGCCAGAAGGCCAACCAATAAAATCCGCCGTCGATTGTCGAAGCACCAAGTGCCAGCGCAGAAAGCCAGATCGACGCACGTACAACAGAACTCAGCGAAAACTTATGTCGTAACCATTCGGCGCTTAGGGCGCCGATTAAAAACCCGGCCAAATTAATGCCACCGACAAAGCCTGCCTCCGATGCCGAAAGCCAATTCGCCTCAATGAGAAGGGGCACCATCGCCGTGTAAGAAAACCGGCCCAGCCCCATCGCCAGTAACATGGCGGCCGCGCTGCCAATAGCCAGGCGCAACCACGCATGCGCAACCATTTTAGTCGGGTTTGCCGAGCCGATACTTCACGAGACCCTTTACCGTATCAGGGTCTGCCGGCTTGCCGCGGTGAATAATGGTAATCTTTTTGGCTCGTGCCAGAAATTTAGCTTGTTGACGAACCGCTGGAAGATATCGACGCCAAAGATTGGGCGATGTACCGGGTTTTGACCGTTTCTCGGCGAAAAACTTGGCAACCTCCACCGGCTTTGCATCTTGCGGCGGGTTCTGAAGCCCCAAATATTCTAAAATCGCTTGTGCGATTGGATCAAGTTCGGGCGGGGCCGTTTCGCTGGGTTCATCTGACATAAAGCAAGGTCTAGCACGCCCAATAAGTGCTTGTCCCATGATTGTAGGGATAAATTTCACACGTTATTGTAATTAGATTAATTGTATGATCTAAACTTCAGCCGCCTTATATGGCTGTCGTCTTAGATTGTTTAATTAAGTTTTTATCATTACATTTGGTGCGCTGATGCGTTCAATTGACGTTTCTGACCTTGAAGACCGCCTAGCGGCGGATAATCCATGGTGGCAGGCGGACTATAATACCGCGCCAACGGTAAATTCGATCTTACGGTGCGCTGTTGAGACCATTCAAAACCGGTGCAAGGCAGGCCTCCCCACGCTTGTAACCGGTCCACGCAACAGCGGAAAATCGACGATTTTGCGGAAAATCGACGATTTTGCTGCAAATCGCCCATTTTGCCATGGAACACGGACTGGACGGCCAGGCGGTTCTATTTCTACGCGCCGACGGCCTTCTCAATGATGGGGGATATTTCGCCGAAACCATCGCTTTGTTCTGTCAGAAGCACGTGGGTACGCCCGCACTCCGCCCACTCATTCTTATCGATGACATCCATTGCTTGCCGGAGTGGGAGAGCTTACTAGAGGAAACATCACTGCGATATCCGATCGCACGTCTTGTGGTGACCAGCGCAGCCCCGCCACTGCTTGCATCGCCCTCATTCGAGCGTGTCCACCTTCCACCGTTGACGTTTTATGAGTTCATGCAATGCCGTGACCGTATCGACGGCGCACAAGTCGCCTATGATGGCGCACAGGAAGCCATCGCCGTTTCATCTATGGATCGCGTGAATGCGGCCTTCGTCGATTATCTGAACATGGGCGGCATGGCCGAAACCGCGTTTAGCGGCGGCAAATCCATCGAGCTGATGTTTTATGGCCGCCAGACATATTTAGACGGCGTTTTGCGCCAGCATTTGCCTATTTTGTTTGGGATCAACAATCCGCAAGAGCTTCAGAGCGTCTTTCAAATCCTTGTTCATAACGCCGGCGAGGAAATAAGCATCGAGCGATTGTCGGAATTAGGGGGTGTTGCGAAAAACACCATTCGAAAATACCTCGATTATTTCGACGCCACATTTCAGCTACAACGGTTGGATAAGTTCGACCCAGTGAACGGCCCCTTCGCCCGCGCCCGAAATTTCAAACTCTATATGACTGACCCATCGGCCCAAGCAGCGTTATTCGGCCCTATAGACGGCGGCCCCGAAAGCAAGCGCGTGGTGGAAGCCGCCCTCTTGTCAGCAGCGCTTTTGAAATCTTCAGGGACAGAATTATTTTATGGCATTTGGAAAGGCCGCGAAATTCCATTTATTGCCCGGTCAGGCCCGTCGCAGGAAAAGAATTGCGCCTATTTTTATTTGGATTGGGAGGCCGTCGAGGATACGCCGCCCGAGCAATTCGCCGCACACGCCGCCCTGCCCTCAGAAGCTTTGGGCCCCGATCCCTATATCGAGATTTTCACGCGCAGCCTGTCAGGGGGTGCCACTTTCGACGGCACTAAAATTCGCTTTACGCCCGCTGCGCTCTATTGCTGGGAAATGGGTCGGCAAGCCGCGCTGGACTGGCCGGTCCGTTAAAGACGTTAGACCTTTCCCCCGCGCCGCGCCGCCAAACGTAACCGAAGCGCATTCAGCTTGATAAACCCTTCCGCATCCCGTTGGTCATAAACGGAATCTTCCTCGAAAGTGACATGGGCTTCGCTATAAAGGCTGTTGGAGCTTTCGCGCCCAATTGTCATCACATTACCTTTGTAGAGCTTGAGGCGCACCGACCCGGTGACATTCTCCTGACTCTTATCAATGGCTGCCTGCAACATCTCGCGCTCCGGTGCGAACCAAAACCCATTATAGACCAACTCCGCATAGCGCGGCATGAGTTCGTCTTTCAGATGCATGGCGCCCCGATCCAAAGTAATAGACTCCATGGCCCGGTGCGCTGCCAACAGCACTGTGCCGCCAGGTGTTTCATAAACGCCTCTGGATTTCATGCCGACAAATCGGTTCTCAACTAAATCGAGCCGCCCAATACCATGAGCGCCCGCCAATTCGTTCAGCCGCGTCAACAAAGACGCCGGCGACAAAGTTTTACCGTCAACGGAAACCGCATCACCTCTTTCAAAGCCGATTTCGACTTCGATAGCTTTATCCGGCGCCTTCTCTGGGGACACCGTCCGCGTATAGACATATTCCGGCGCTTCGACCGCAGGGTCCTCCAGCACTTTTCCCTCTGCTGAAATATGCAACAAATTGGCATCGACAGAAAAAGGAGCCTCACCGCGCTTATCTTTCGGCACAGGAATCTGATTTTTTTCCGCGTAATCGATCAGCGTCGTGCGTGAATTCAGGTCCCATTCCCGCCAAGGCGAGATCACTTTGATGTCCGGGTTAAGACCGTAATAGGCAAGTTCAAACCGCACTTGATCATTGCCCTTGCCGGTCGCCCCATGGGCTACCGCGTCGGCACCGGTTTCCTTCGCAATTTCGATTTGGCGTTTAGCGATCAATGGCCGGGCGATTGAGGTGCCGAGCAGATACACGCCCTCGTATAGAGCGTTTGCGCGGAACATCGGGAAGACATAGTTCGCCACAAATTCTTCACGCAAATCCTCGATATAGATTTCCTTCACACCGAGCATTTCAGCCTTAGCCCGCGCCGGCTCGATCTCCTCGCCTTGCCCTAAATCAGCGGTGAAGGTGACAACCTCACACTGATACTCGTCCTGCAGCCATTTCAGAATGACCGAGGTATCAAGACCGCCGGAATATGCCAGGACAACTTTCTTTACATCTTGCGCCATAATGCTTCGCCGCTTTTTGCTTGTTCTTGATGAATGGGCGCGGAGTATAGGCATCGCGCCCGCGCCCGCAAGCCATTCCATCGTTCAATGTTGCCACAAGCGTTGAAGTCCAGCTCCCATCGGGTTACTTGTGCGGTCTTATTTTTTCAACCGGGGAATACTTCCATGTCCGATTTAAGCCAAAAAGACCTCGACGCACTGGGTGCATACGACACGCCAACCATACTCAATGCGCTTGAAATCGTCGCACCCGAACGCCGGGCGACGGGCTTTACGGTGCGCTCGATGCATTGCCTCAGGCCGGAAAAAGCGGCCATTGTCGGGTATGCCCGCACCGCGACCATCCGCTCTATGGCGCCCCATACCGGCCCGAACGTCAAACAAATCCGCACAGAATATTATGATTATGTGGAAAATGGCGGCCCCGCGCCGGCCATTTCAATCATTCAAGATTTAGATGAAATCCCCGGTTTCGGCGCCTTTTGGGGCGAAGTGAACACAAACATCCACAAGGCGCTTGGCTGTTTAGGCTGCGTGACAAATGGAAGTATGCGCGATTTGCCCGATGCTGCGGCGGGTTTCCAGTTGCTGGCCGGCGAAGTCGTTCCGTCCCATGCACATGTAAACATCACCGATTTTAAGAAGCAGGTGAATGTATGCGGCATGATCGTCTCTGACGGTGATATCATCCACGCGGACCAGCATGGCGCGTGCGTCGTCCCCCACGCCGTCGTCAAGGATATACCGAGTGCCGCGGAGTTACTGATCCGTAAAGAGGCGGTCATTTTGGCCGCATGCAAGGAAGAGGGCTTCGGGATCGAACGACTAAAAGAAGCGATGGGCGATTCTGACGATATTCACTAAACCCTAGTTCGCGGTACTAGCACGCCGGGCATGTACACTTTCGCTTTTGAGCTGGCCGCAGGCGGCAAGAATATCGCGTCCCCGTGGTCGGCGGATGCGGGCGGTGATGCCTGCAGCATTGACGATTTCATTAAATTCATGGATCGCCGAGTCGCTCGAGCATTCATAAATCGAGCCCGGCCAAGGGTTGAACGGGATCAGATTCACTTTTGATGGAATATCGCGAATAAGCCGCACCAACTCCCGGGCTTCGGCAGGCGAATCATTGATGTCTTTGAGCATCACATATTCAAATGTAACCCGCCGCGAATTACGGCTGCCGGGATAATTGCGGCACGCCGCCAACAATTCCTCAATCGGCCATTTCTTATTAATCGGCACCAATTCATTTCGCAAATCATCGCGTACCGCATGCAATGAGATGGCAAGCTGAACACCAATCTCTTTGCCGCAGCGTTCGATCATCGGCACCACGCCGGACGTGGAAAGCGTAATCTTACGCTTGGAAATGCTTAGGCCCTCATGATCCATCGCAATTAGCAACGCCTGCTTCACATTATCGAAGTTATAAAGCGGCTCGCCCATGCCCATCATGACGATATTGCTCACTTTGCGATCTACCTGCGGGGTCGGCCATTCATCGAATGAATCGCGGGCCAACATAATTTGGCCAATGATTTCCGCGACGCTTAAATTACGGACGAGTTTTTGAGTGCCCGTATGGCAAAAGCTGCAGGTCAGCGTGCAGCCAACTTGGCTTGAAACACACAATGTACCGCGATCAGTTTCAGGAATATGGACACACTCCGCTTCTTGCGTGTCGTCAAATTCTAACAGCCATTTCTGGGTGCCATCTTCAGATTTTTGATACTGGCTTACACCAAGACGGGTCACGCTGAATTGCTCCGCCAAGTTGTTGCGCAGATCTTTTGACAAGTTCGTCATCGCCTCAAAATCAGAAACGCCCTGATTATATATCCAGCGGAAAACCTGTTGTGCGCGGTAGGGCTTCACACCAAGCGGAGCCAGTGCCGCTGCCAATTCAGCACGATCCAGCCCGACCAAACTTGGTCGGGCTTCACCCAACTTCGGATTATCGATGAAATCTTGCAACTCGGGGGCGGCGTCATTCGCAGCGTTGCGCGCAGCATCACTCATCGTGTGGACCCAGCATTTCTATTTTACCTTACAGGCCCGGTTTATGACGTCGTGGGCTTTGGAAAATCCGGTAAGGGAATAAATGTCGGTGGTGCGCGTGGAACGACCCGACAATCCGTCGAGCGTCATCGTGGTGCCCCGGCGCATCGCGCCCACCAACGCCTTGTCTTGAGTGGCATTGCGTGCCCATGCAACATCTTTGTCTGTAAATAGGACGAATTTCGCGCCGCCGACGAGCGCCCGCGCTTCACTGTCCTTTTTATAATTATAGCCCGCGAGAAAACTCACCACGTTGTTTTTCTTCGTCCAAGGGCGATGGGTCACGTACATGTATATCTCACCGCGTTTGCGGTATTTGCCGCGGGACTTGATTGGCTGGCTCCACATGACGCAGGTTTTTCTACCCTTTTGCTCTTCGAAGGACTGCGCGTGCCAGTCGCCAAACACCCCAAGATCCTTCTCCGTATTATCGCTTTCCGCAGATTGAGCCGATGTTGGAATCGCGCCTAAGAGCGCTATCATGGAGAAAATACTTAGATAAGCCATCTGTATTTTGCTCAGTCGCATCGCATCTCTTTCCTAGCTCTTTCGCGGTGTAGCGCCAATTCTGCCCAATCCATGACGCCATTACCACTATTGCGTTTACCGAAGCCGCCCTACCGGCGCACAACCCGACCACCGTGCACGTGCGGCGGCAGCTCCTCAACCGGTCCGCCCGGGCTCGCAGGGCGCGGGGCAAATCGACCGCGCGTAATTAATCGATCATACATCAACACCGCACCTGCAATGCCGACATTGACACAGAACTTTGTCGGAATTTTGACAACATGGTCGCATCGTTTCGTTAGTTCCGGCGATAAAGACCCCATTTCCGGCCCCAAAATGTAAGCCGCCCGCTCTGGATGGGTAAAGCTTGGCAACTCTGCTGCATCATCCAATAATTCCACGCCAACAAGCTGACAGCCACGGGGCAGTTTCATGTCTTCAACCGACGCGTATTCATATAGCGGCAAATGTTTTGCGGTCTGTGAGGTGTCGGATTTTTGAATTTCCTTGAGATCCACTGCGGGTGCGATCGCGAATACAAAATCCGCATCAAACGCATGAGCCGACCGAAACAGATTCCCTACATTCATTGGTTTGGAAATATGTTCGACGCCTATTCCGAAATATCCGCGCATGATTTTCCTTCGGTCGTTGAATGTAACATCCCGCCAATCCCATAAAAGCGGGAAAAGTTCAAATGAATACGTCTCCGAGACGCTCCATTGCTTTTTGCAGACTGCCGCGCTCTCGTGCAAAGCATAGTCTCAACCATCCCTCACCCTCTGGCCCGAACGCCGTTCCCGGCGCCAATCCCACACCAATTTTCCGCACAAGCTCTTTGGCATAGTCGAGCGAATTCGTCACGCCATCGACGGCGAAGAATGCATAGAACGCCGCGTCAGGCGCACGGTATCGAACACGCGAACACGCAGAAAGATCCTCACTAACGATATCACGCCCTTCTCGGCAAAGCGCAATCATCTCCTCCACAACGCCTTCGCCGTCGTCCAGTGCCGTCACACACGCGCGCTGCAAAAAAGCGGGTGTTCCGCTGGTGTTGAATTCAATCAAATCGGCAAAGGGCTTGGCGAATTTAGCAGGATGGGTAAGCCACCCTAACCGCCAGCCGGTCATCGACCAATTTTTTGAAAACGTATTTACCGCGAGCACCAAATCCTCCGGTTCACAAATTTGCAGGAAGGACGGCGCCACATCTCGATCATAGACGATCCGCCCATACACCTCATCCGCGATGACCCAAATGTTCCGCGCTCGGCAGAAATCCAGCACCGCCCGCTGCTCTTTCGCCGACATCATCCAACCGGTGGGGTTGCCGGGCGAATTAATAAATACCGCTCGGGTGTTGTCCGTGCAGGCGGCGAACAATTTATCCAAATCCAAATGCCAGCCTTGATTACCGAATTCGAGCGGAAGTTGGTGAGCATCACCGCCCATGACCCCAACCGCCGCTTTTGCGTTGGGCCAAACCGGTCCCACCAATACAACGCGGTCGCCAGGATCGACCAAAACTTGCATCACAATCATGATGGCGGTCATACCCGATGAGGTGACCGTAATGCGATCTAACTGCACGTCGCTGCCATAGACCCGCTTGGTATAGCGCACCAATGCGTCGCGCAATTCGGGAATGCCGCGTTTGTGTGTGTAGAAAGTCTCACCCGCCGCCAAAGCCGCCGCCGCCGCGTCGCAAATAAAACCGGGGGTCGACATGTCGGACTCTCCATACCAAAGCGGTATGACGTCCGGATCATCTAGCGCCAATTCCGAAACCTGCATGATTTGCTGTGTCTCTATGGCCGCGATGGAATCGCGTATGGGCAAATGTTCGCTCACGCGCTTTCCAGTTCCGTAAGTCCGGCGAAACAATCCAAGGCTTCCGGGTTCGCCAAGGCTTCCTTATTTTTTACCGGTTGCCCATGCACAACATCGCGCACCGCAAGTTCCGTTATCTTACCAGACCGGGTGCGCGGTATATCACCAACCGCAATCACCTTGGCGGGCATGTGGCGGGGCGAACAATTTTCCCGAATGCGTTTTCGAATCAATGTGATTAGATCACCCGTTAAAACTTCGCCGTCGACCATACGAACAAACAACACCACACGCGTGTCGTTATCCCAATTCTGGCCAATGCAGATCGCTTCTTCAATTTCCGAAAAAGCCTCCACCTGCCGATAAATTTCAGCGGTGCCAATCCTGACTCCACCGGGATTGAGCGTCGCGTCCGACCGCCCGTAAATCACCATGCCGCCCCGTTCGGTCAGTTCGACGAAATCGCCGTGACACCAGACGTTCGGAAAGCGATCGAAGTACGCAGCGCGATACCGCTTGCCTGTTTCATCCTTCCAAAACCCGATGGGCATCGACGGAAATGACCCGGTGCACACCAACTCTCCTTTTTCGCCCACAACGCTATTACCGTCGGTATCGAAAACCTCAGTCGCCATACCGAGCGCGCGAACCTGAATTTCACCGCGCCAAACTGGGCCCGTCGGATTACCGCAGACAAAGCACCCTATAATATCGGTCCCGCCGGCAATCGACGATAGACACACATCTTTTTTGACATTCGCATAAACATAATCGAACCCCTCCGGCGCCAAAGGGGAGCCTGTCGAGGCGATGGTGCGTAACTTGGCAAGATTATGTGTCTGGTTCGGTTTAACCGCACGATTGGCCAACGTGTCGATATATTTGGCTGAAGTGCCGAAAAAGGTCATCGATTCCGCATCCGCGAAATCAAACAAGATGTCGTCTTTTGCGGCAAAGGGCGATCCGTCATAAAGCAACAATGTAGCCTCGGAGGCCAGCCCGCTCACCAACCAGTTCCACATCATCCAGCCGCAAGTGGTGAAATAGAAAATGCGGTCACCCGGCTTCACATCCCCATGAAGGCGGTGTTCTTTCAGATGTTGCAGTAAGGTCCCGCCCACAGAGTGGACAATGCATTTGGGCGCCCCAGTGGTGCCGGACGAATACATAATATAAAGCGGGTGAGCGAACGGTAGATGCTCGAAATCGATATCTCCCGCCTCTCGACCCGACACGAAGTCGGCCCAAACGACGCCGTTCGCGATACCGCCCACATCCGGCGAGGCGGACAAATGGGGGAATACCACAGTGCGTTCAACACTAGGCAGCGATTCTAGTATTTCTGCTACACGCCCGAGCGAATCGTGGGATTTACCGTCATAAATATAGCCGTCGGCAGTAAACAACACTTTCGGTTCCACTTGCCCAAATCTATCGATCACGCCCTGCGTGCCGAAATCCGGAGAACACGAAGTCCAAACCGCGCCGACGGCGGTAGCCGCCAACATGGCAATCACCGCTTCCGGTGCATTCGGCAAAAATCCGGCGCAACGGTCACCCGGCTTTACGCCAAGGTCCCGTAACGCCGATGCCAATTTTGAAACCTCATCATAGAGCGCACACCAACTCATCCGCCGCTTAATGCGGTCTTCGGCCCAAAACACCAGCGCGTCGGTTTGATCCCTGCGACGCAGTAAATTTTCGGCGAAGTTGAGCGTCGCATCGGGAAAGAATTGCGCGCCGGGCATCTTATCGCCATCAACCAGGACCCGTGTGCCGCGACTTTCCGCAATGACACCTGCAAAGTCCCAAACCGCCGTCCAAAATGCCTCTTTCGACGCCAGTGAAAACCGGTGCAACGCGTCATAGTCAGGCAACGACAGTGCATGGTCTTGTTCCAGCTTTTTGGTGAAAGCCGTCAAGTTCGCCGACGCGGTCTTTTCTGTCGATGGCCGCCAAAGCGGTTCCGTCACTCTTTTTCTCCCAAATGAACCTTACTGCAGAGTCCTATCATGCAGCGCGAACACCACCAATATGGTGTGCTCTAGCCTTTGTGAATAAAGCCCCGTACTGTCTGCGACCGTGGCCAGTTCACAAAACCTATTTCCGCAAGGAATTCAAAACAAATGGCAGGGGCTTTCGGGTAATGTCCGGGGCGCCTTTTGGATGATCTTGAGCGCCTTGTTGTTCACCTCCATGGGCGGGCTCATCAAACATTTAGGTCAACGTCTCGATCCGATCGAGGTGGTTTTCTTTCGCAGCCTTTTCGGAGTGTTTTGGCTGCTGCCTGTGATCTATAAAGCCGGCGGCTTGGAAATACTCAAAACCAACCATCCGGTCATGCAGTTTTCCCGCGCGCTCCTTGGCGCGATGGCGATGATTTTTATGTTTTACGGACTGACCATGATCCCGCTCGCGGATTCGCAGGCAATTATATTCTCGCGACCCCTTTGGATGATCCCATTGGCTGTAATCTTTCTGGCTGAAGTGGTGCGGTGGCGACGGTGGACAGCCACAATGGTTGGATTTTGTGGTGTTCTCGTCATGGTCCGGCCCGGCGATACGATGCAACTTGGGGCCCTTCTCGTTATGGGCAACGCAGTCTGTGCCGCCGCCGGGTTTACGCTCATTAAAATCATGACCCAGAAGGGGGAAGACCGGCTCACCATCCTCTGCTGGCATACCATCCTCACCACCGTGCTAAGCGCGATACCACTCTATTTCGTGTGGATATCACCGACTCTCACCGAATTGTTGCTACTCATCATCATGGGCGCAGGTCTCACTTTCGCCCATAGCTGTATTATTCGGGCACTCGAATGCGGCGAAGCCACCGCGGTTCTACCGTTCGATTATTCGCGCCTCATTTTCGCGATGGTGATCGGCTATTTTTTCTTTGCTGAAACTGTCGACGCTTGGACAGCCGGCGGTGCAGCCATCATCATATTCGCCAGCTACTACATCGCACGCCGCGAAGCGGCTGTAGAAGCAACAGACACCGGGAAAAGCGGTTAGTCCCGATGGGTGGTTTTAAAGAAAAAATATTAACCCGTTGGCGTGTCTTGCCGGGCAATCTGCGCGGCGCCTTTTGGATGCTGGTTATGGCAGTGTTTTTTGTTTGTGCCGACACCATAATCAAAATTCTGAGCAAGCGCCTCGACCCTATCGAGATCGTTTTTTTCCGAAATATCTTCAGCTTGGTTTGGCTCATTCCATCGGTCATCCAAGCCGGCGGCGCCAAGGCCTTCCACACCAACCATCCATGGCTCCAGTTCTCCCGCGCCGTCATGGGTGGCATTGCCATGATCTGTATTTTTTACAGCATTCAACTGCTGCCGTTGGCGGATGCGACCGCAATAATGTTTTCCCGCGCCATTTGGATGATCCCCTGTGCTGTCCTATTCCTGAACGAAGCCATTCGCTGGCGGCGCTGGACAGCCACAGCGGTTGGCTTTGCAGGGGTCGTGTTGATGGTGCGTCCCGCCGGCGGTTTAGAACCGGGCATACTCTTCGCGCTCACCAACGCCGTCATGGCCGCAGTGATTTTTACACTTATCAAAATTCTCAAATCGAAAGGCGAGTCCAACCTCACAATCCTGCTGTGGCATGCGTCGATCACGGTTCTGATTACCGCCATCCCGACCTATTATCTGTGGCAGATGCCGACATTAACGGAATTCCTTTTGCTGATTGCTCTTGGCGCGCTGGTCACGGTCGCGCACGCTTGTCTTATCCAGGCACTTGCGGTCGGCGAAGCGACCGCAGTGACGCCGTTCGAATATTCCCGGGTGGTTTTTGCGGCTTTGATCGGGCTTTTCGTCTTTGCCGAAGTTCCCACCGTATGGACAATTTGCGGCACGATTTTGATTTTGGCGAGTGGGTACTACATCGCGCGAAGAGAGACGCAGCAAAACGACAAAGGCGGCTAATTTTGGCGGTTTCTGCCCGACGCTTCTGACTTGCCAAGACTCTGGCACGCACGACTTCTGTGCTCTTCGGTAATATGGCCACTGACTGCGCTCCAAGCGGCCCAAAACACCGCCGCATCGTCGGTAAAACCCACGCCTACGATAAGGTCGGGAATCATATCCGCCGGCAAAATGAAATACGCCAGTGCCGCAACAAGAATCGCTTTCACCCGCGCCGGGGTGACGGGGTCCATGGCGCAAAAATACGCAGCGGCCGCTTCTTCCGAAAAAGGAACAAATCCCACTGTCGCGCGCAGTTTCCCCCAGAATCCCCGCAACGACTCCGATTGGCCGTCGGCTGAGCTTTCAAGTGGAATCGACATAGGCACCTTTGCGATCATAGACCATCATATGGGACGGCTCCCGAAATCTTCCAGTACCCATCATCAACGGGCCAGCAATGTGAGGGACAGGACACGCGCCTTTTCCACGACTTGCGGCGACAGCCGAGGGCGAAGTCCGCGTTGCAGTTTCAGGGCGGGTGGGTATTGGCGCGCCGCCGCCAATAGCAGCCACGCATAAGCACGCACGCCGTCTTTTGCCACCCCCAGCCCTTGGCCTAAAAGACTTGCGAGTCGCATTTGCGCTGGTGGGTAATCCTGTACCGCTGCCGCCCGGCACCAACCCACAGCGCGCGCTGGGTCTTTTTGAACAACCTTGCCTTCGAGCAGCAATTCACAAAGCGCGGTTTGCGCTTCCGGCATGCCCGCCTGCGCCGCTTTAATATAGAGCTCCGCAGCACCAGCGGGGTTTTTGTCGACCCCCCGGCCAGCTTCCATCAACAATGCGAGATTGTAAGTCGCAGACGCATCACCTCTTTTACCAGCGCGTCGGTAATAAAAGGCTGCACGCGCGAAATCCTGCGGCATACCTAGGCCTTTCTCGTAGAGCAACCCCAAATGAAAGCTTGCGTCCGCGTAACCGCGATCGGAGGCGCGCTGAAACCATACCGCCGCCGCGCGGTAATCCTGCGTCACGCCACGCCCCAGCTCCAGTTGTAATCCCACATAATAGGCGCCGGCCACGGATCCCCGCTCGGCCGCCGTCAAAAACCACCGATAGGATTCCTCCAGATTCTTCTCCACACCCGTCCCGTTGGCATAGAGACTTGCGAGTTTCAGCTGCGCCGCGCGGTGCCCCATTCGGGCGGCTTCCTCAATCAATTTGGCGCCTTCTGTTTGATAGGCGGGTGACGTCGCTTGGGAAATAAGCGCCGAGCCTTTTCGAAAAAGGACGCCGCCTTGATCAGCCGCTATGGCATGGCTCGGAGCGCTAACGAGTAAGAGAACCGCCGCTGCGACGAATCTCGAGAACCTGTTCATTTTTTGCGGGTGACCCGCCAATTCGCCAGGCGCTGCTTGGCGTCGGCGACCTCATCAGACGACATTTCCTTCTCGATAGCCCCGCGGTTTTTCAAGACAATTCCCCGTCCCGCGCCCTTCAGTTGATCTGCCGCAAGCGAAAGCCATTTCCAGGCTTCAGCAAAATCCTTCTTCACGCCGACTCCGGTAAAATAAAATGTGCTTAAATTGTTTTGCGCCTTGCCGTGGCCATTATTAGCGGCCCTCAGCAACCATGCGGCGGCTTCACTATCGCTTTTCTGCACACCTTTGCCGAATTGATAAAAAATGCCTAAATTATACTGCGCCGAAGGATTTCCGCCGGTCGCGGCCTTTTGATACCAGAAGGCCGCTGCGTTGAGATCGGACGGAACACCGAGCCCTTGTTCATAAATCGTGCCCATCATGAATTGGGCGCGGATGTTACCAGCTCGCGCAAGGCCGTGGAAAATCTGCGCAGATTTGTAATATTTCTTTTTAAGGTGAAGCTTCATACCGTCCGTAAACGTATCGGCGAAAACCGGTTGCGGCATCACCACCCACAAGATTCCGACGGCCAAGGCGACACTCAACAATCGCCGCATACAAGAATTCATTCGTTTCATCTTCCAACTCATTGTCCAACCACCGCGTTATCGATAAATTTCGCGAGTGCTACATCCTTTACGCTCAACCCGTCACAGTCATGGGTCGACAGCGTAATGTCGACCGTAGAATAAACATTAAACCATTCCGGATGATGGTCCATGCGTTCCGCCTGTAGCGCAATGCGGGACATAAAGCCCCAGGCCTCATTGAAATTTTTAAACTTTAAAGAACGTGCGATGGCATTGCGGCCTTTAACTTCCGACCAATGTGCCAATCCAGCAAGCGCCTCTTCGCGCGCATCGCCTTGTAATCGTTCCACCATTGCGACGTTCCCTGGACCTTATAAGAAATAATTATGGAATACATTCTGGCCTAGCTGGGCGCTGAACACCACGATCTTTTACTCAAACTTTGACCCTAAACCGCTCAAATCAGCGCGCGGATGCGATCTTGCAATGGCGGCAACAAGGCTTCTTCGAACCAAGGGTTTTTGCGCAACCAGGCGGTATTGCGCCAACTAGGATGGGGCATTGGCAAAAATTTTGGCTGATACTCTCGCCACGCCGCCACGGTCGCGGTCATCGTTTTCTTTGCGGTTTTGCCGAGATAATATTTCTGCGCATAGGCACCAACCAACAACGTTATCTCCACCTCGCCTAGGTGCGGCCACAAGACCGTATGCCATTCGGGGGCACATTCTTTCCGGGGCGGTTTGTCGCCTCCGTTTTTATCGGCGCCAGGATAGCAAAACCCCATGGGCATAATGGCGACGCGCGTCTCATCGTAAAAAGTTTTAGCGTCCAGTGCCAACCATTCACGAAGCCGGGCGCCGCTTCTGTCGTCCCACGGGATACCACTTTCATGGACGCGTGTGCCCGGTGCCTGGCCGATGATGGCGATCCGCGCCGTCTCAGTCATTCTGAGTACCGGGCGCGGGCCTAACGGCAAGTCAGCAGCGCAAATCTCACAGCCACGGATTTCGGTCAACAAAGACGCAAAATCGTTATCGCTCATTGGGCCAAATTCCGTTAATCATCGCAGCTAGGTTCCAAAACATGCGGTTGATTGCACTATGGTAAAAATTCTTTTCGTCTGCACGGGAAATATCTGCCGTTCGCCGAGCGCAGAAGCCGTGTTCCGACACCTGGTGGCAAACGAGAATTTGAGCGAAACCATAATGACGGATTCGGTGGGCCTGCACGGCTTTCATGTGGGAGAGCCGCCGGATGCCCGTGCGATCGCCGCAGCGACAAAACGCGGTTATCCCATGAGGGATTTACGGTCCCGGCGTATGCACCCACAAGATTTCGATGCGTTCGACCTTTTCCTGACAATGGACGCCGGTCATTTCGAAGCCCTGCACGAGCTTTGCCCAGACGGCCACGGAGAAAAAATCGAAATGTTTTTGTCCGCCGCGCCCGATTGCGGCGCGACTGACGTGCCCGACCCGTTTTACGGCACGATGGAAGGGTTCGAGCGTGCGCTCGATCTTATCGAGGTTGGTGCGAAAGCATGGTTTGAAAGGGTGAAACAGACCTTACCATAGCAAGACCGCGCCCTCTCTAGACCGAATTTCGTCATGCGCTATGGTAGGAGACTGAAAATATGGGGGGCTTAAAAATGGAAATCATTCCCAAAGACGCAGCACTTGGTGCGGAAGTGCGTGGCATCGACGCCAGCAAACCAATATCCGCCGCCGACCAACAGGCGCTGATGGATGCATGGCACGAACATCTCGTCCTATTGTTTCGAGGCCAAGACCTAGATGCCCAGCAACAAATCGATTTTGCACAAACGTTTGGGGAGCTCGGCAAGCCGGCGCAGGGATTATTGGGCCTCGGCAAAAAACCCGGGCAGCCGGAAGAACTGCCAGACACGATCAGTTGCATTTCGAATATAAAAGTCGACGGCAAAGCAATTGGCAATCTCGGTAACCTAGAAGCCATGTGGCACACCGATAGTTCGTTTGTCGAACGCCCCCCCTCGGCCAGCACCTTGTACAGCAAGGAAATTCCCTCTGAAGGTGGCAACACATCCTTTTTGAACATGTACGCGGCCTTGGATGAAATGCCCGACGGCCTTAGGCAGAAAATCGAGACGGTTAAATGCCGTCATTCGCAAGTACACAGCAGCAATGGGGTGAAGCGCCCGGAGTTCGAGGACGTCACCGATATCTCCCAAGCGACCGGCCCGGAACATCCGTTTATTCGGACGCATCCGGAATCCAAGCGGCAATGCCTATTCCTCGGCCGCCGGCTCAATTCCTATGTACCCGGTATGACGGCCGACGAAAGCGAAGAGTTTCTCGACCCGCTCTGGGCGCATACCATTCAGGATAAATTCGTGTGGTCCCATGAGTGGGCGGTGGGCGATGTTCTTGTCTGGGACAATCGCTGTACGATGCATCATCGAAATGCCTTCAACGACAATGAACGACGGCTTATGTATAAGGTCCAAATTATGGGCGAAGTGCCGGTTTAAAGGGGCTGTAATGAAGATCGAGATAGTACCCACAGACGCCATATTGGGCGCTGAGATACACGGTATCGATATTAACCAACCGATAGCCGGCGAAGATCAAACGATCCTGCGCGACGCATTGGCCGAACATTTAGTGCTGCTGTTCCGTAACCAAACTGTGGCGGTGGACGCGCAAATCCGGTTTGCTCAAGTGTTCGGCGACTTAGGCGCCATCGCTGACACATTGCTGGGATTGGGAAAACGCGACTATCAAGGCGACGAGATGCCAGAGTGCGTTAGCGTTGTTTCCAACATTCGCCAGGACGGCAAAAACATCGGCAGTCTCGGCGATGGCGAATGTTTTTGGCACACGGACAGTTGCTTCAGCGAGACTCCGCCCTCCGCCAGCACTCTCCATTCCATCGAGATTCCCACGGAAGGCGGCAACACCTCCTTTCTCGACATGGTCGATGCATTGGATACGCTACCGGCTTCCCTTCGCCGCAAGGTCGATGGCCTGAGCATTCGCCATAGCCAAGTCTATGACAGCACCGGCGCCAAACGCCCTGCCTTTGACGAGGTTACGGATATCACCCAGACCCCGGGGCCCATTCATCCGATCGTGCGGACGATTCCCGAAACGGGTCGGCAGGTCCTTTATCTCGGGCGGCGGCTTAGCGCCTACATTCCCGGTTTGCCGGTCGAGGAAAGCGAAGATCTTTTGGACACACTTTGGGCGCACACTATCCGCGACAACCGAGTGTTTTCGCACCACTGGCGCTTAGGCGACCTGCTGGTATGGGACAACCGCACCACCATGCACCACCGTGAAGCCTTCGACCCTACGCAGCGAAGACGCTTACACAAAGTTCAGGTCGCGGGTGAACGGCCGGTCTAGCTAATCTCTGAGAGCGGATAGGTTACCTCCGGCGCGATCCAACGTGCGCCCGGGACGCCGCCTGAAGAGCCCGCCAGCCGGTCACGTGCCGCTTCCGGCAACGCAACCCCAATAAAAAGTCCGATCATCGCCTTATAAAAAGACAGTCAATACGCCGGTATACCCATACAGGCGATTGTTGCTTATTTCGCCATTGGCAAAAAACCCAACCAGCGGAAACTCGCCAAGTTCTTCCGTGATCATTTTCAACTCGTCACTATCGTCCCCGAATTGATTCGGACCACGAGCACAGCACGAAAAATACAACCCGCCGCGCACGGGTGAATTTCCGGCGCGTTTTTTAATGTCCACGAGCATGCGCTTCATATCGGTTACCGCGCTATCGTGATCGCGACGGCAAAACATAACCCGATCACCGGCCGATACATATTCGCCAATAGCCACCACTCCGGATTCGGGATCGATGCCCACGAGATTTCGAACTAAATAATCGCCCGTATCCGTGCCCGTCACGGGCAGGGCTGCAAAAATATAACCCCCCACACGCTGTAGATCGTGCGCCAACACCTCACCGATATCTTCCTTGAAGACATCTAGCGCCGGACGACCATCAAGCTCGATCAGCATGTTTTCATCCGCAGCGGTTACCTGGTGCGTCTCACCAATTGGCGAACAGCCTTGGGTCAACCCAGCCTGAACCGGCACTTTATCCAAAGAAAACATGACGCCTGAAAGGCCGCCGTCGGTTACCTCGTCGGCAAGCTGTACAAAATTATCCTCGGCCGCAGTAAGACCGCCGACCAAAAACCCTTCCGTAGCATCGGAAATCTCCGCGATGAGATCGCCCACCATGTTATTGCGAGGATCCCCGTGCACCACTGTCAACGGCGGAAAAGGACCGGAAAGCCATTCTTTATGGTTTTCTGTAATACTCGTAATATCCTCGGAAACGTCCTTAAAAATGCGGAAAGATTCTTCGGGAATCGGCGTCACCATTACTACCATCGCCGGCGCATCGAAATATTCCTGAGACGTCGTGCACACGCCAAACCCCACGGTGCCGACCCAATGGGGAACCCCTAATGTCTGGCGCAAAAAGATTGAAATCTCATCCAAATATGCGCTGAAATGATCCGTGACATACAAAAACCCGAGACGGTGGGCGGAACCTACACCTTCCAATTTTTGAACGATTTCTCCAGCAGCAATTTGCCAATCAGCGGCGGATGCATGAGCCGATAAAAAGGGCGTTCCGCTGTTCATTTCACATTCTCCAACGCACGTTTGACCACAGGCAAAATCCCAGAGACGATAATGGCCACCCCTTTCGCGTTCGGGTGGATACCATCGGACTGGTTTAAAGCCGGGTCCGCAGCAACGCGATCGAGAAAAAACGGATAGAATGGCAGCTTATGCGCTTTTGCCAATGCCGGGAAGATATTGTTAAAGCGTGTGCCGTAATCCTGACCAAGATTAGGCGGCGCACGCATCCCCGCGAGTAGAACCACCGCCCCCTTCGCCAGAATGCGCCGGATAATGCCATCCAGATTTTGCTTCGTATCGGCCGGATCCAGTCCACGCAATCCGTCATTGGCACCCAGCTCCAAAATTACCAGATCCGGCTGAGCCTGCATAATCCAGTCGACGCGGGTCAAACCGCCAGCTGACGTGTCGCCGGAAACGCCCGCATTGATCACCTGCCCATCGAACGCGGTATTCTTAAGCGCGTCCTCCAATTGATTAGGAAAACTGTGGCGCGCCTCCAAGCCGAAGCCAGCGGTTAAACTATCTCCGAATGCCAATATTTTTACCGGCTTAGCCCATGCCCCGGACCAAAGCACTGGCAGCACCAAAAACAAGAAAGTGATGACCTTCGCATTGAAACAACGAGCCGGAGAGGCATATGGTTGGGAAACAAAGCTAATGTGATACATCCTTCCAACCGATGAATTGGTTGCAACCATGACAGATAGAGATCGGACAAACCCGATCATTTCCCTCAGCAAGCTGGACCTTACACTTGGCACGAATGCCAGCAAGGTCAATATTCTAAATGGGATCGACTTGACCGTCACGGAGGGAGAAACCGTCAGTATTGTCGGTCCCTCGGGATCAGGTAAAACGTCGCTTATATTAGTCATTGCGGGGCTGGAGCACCCGAGCGGCGGTACAATTAGGGTCGCGGGACAATTTCTAGAAAACCTTTCTGAAGACGAACTCGCCATTTTTCGGCGCGATTTTGTCGGCATTGTTTTCCAGTCCTTCCACCTAATTCCAACAATGACCGCCCTGGAAAACGTGGCCGTGCCGCTGGAATTCGCCGGCCTGGAAGATGCCTTTTCTCGCGCGCAACAGGAGTTCGCGGCCGTCGGCCTGGAAAACCGATCTGCCCACTACCCGGGCGAACTGTCTGGCGGCGAACAACAACGCGTCGCCTTAGCGCGCGCCTTAGCGCCACGCCCCAAGCTTCTTCTCGCCGACGAGCCGACCGGTAATTTGGATGTTGAAACCGGGCGGCAGATTATCGATTTGATGTTCGAACGTGCCGCCGAACGCGATACCACGCTATTGCTCATTACCCATGACGAAACCCTGGCCGCCCGGTGCAGTCGTATCGTGCAGTTGCGCGACGGAGTCATCGCGTCGGATAGCGCGCCGGCGGGGTGCGCAGCGGAATGAAAAACACAATCTCGCTCGCCTGGCGATTGGCACGCCGGGAACGGCGCGGGGGCATTCGCGGGTTCGGAATTTTCCTGAGCTGTCTCACCCTTGGCGTCGCCGCCATCGCTGCGGTCGGAACGGTGTCGGAAGGTATTCAATCCGCTCTCAAAAACGATGGGCAGCTTTTGCTCGGGGGCGATATCGACCTGCGCCTCACCCATTACCCTGCAACAGAAGATCAAACCCAGTGGATAAAAAACAATGCCGCCAAGCTTTCGCAAATTGTGCAAATGCGCGTCATGGCGAAGCGACAGGACAATACCCGACGGCTCTTGGCAGAACTCAAGGCCGTTGACAGCCATTACCCGTTATTTGGAGGGCTACACCTAAAATCATCAGGCACGGTGGCGGACTCTGTCGCGGGCATGGCTGCGGGCACACTAAAAAATACGCTCAGTGTTCGTAACGGCATCCATGGCGTTGCAGTCGAACAGCAGCTCATCGAGAAACTGGGAGTCGCGCTCGGCGACCACATAAAGGTCGGTCGCGGCCAATTCGAAATTCGCGCCGTCATTAAGAAGGAGCCCGACCGAAGCTCGCAAGTGTTCCGGCTGGGGCCGCGCATTCTGACGTCACTCGCTGGAATCCAAGCCACAGGATTAATTCAGCCAGGTAGTTTGGTGCGATACTATTATCGGATTGCGCTTGGAGACAAAGCCCAGCCCAAGGAGTGGGCTGAACGCCTTGCAGCGGCCTTTCCCGAAGCCGGGTGGCGCGTCCGTACCGTCGAAAATGCCGCACCCAACATCCAACGATTTACCAGCCGGGTGGCGTTGTTTTTGACCTTGGTGGGTCTAACCACACTCCTGGTCGGCGGGGTCGGTATCGCCACCGGCGTTACGAGCTTTATTAACGGCCGGCTCGGCACCATTGCCACCTTTAAATCTTTAGGTGCATCCGGTGAATTGGTTTTTACGGCCTACTTCTTCCAAATACTACTGATCGCCGGCGTCGGCATTGTCATCGGTCTCGCACTAGGGATGCTGGCCCCCCTATTAGCCGCGCCCTTGCTCCGTGAGAAACTCGATATCGCGTCTCAGTTCGGCTTTTACCCAACCGCCCTGCTTCAGGCTGCGATCTTCGGCATATTGATTACGCTGGTTTTCTCTCTTTGGCCTCTCGCACGCGCACGTAATGTCCCGGCCAGCGCCTTGTTCCGCGCGATCATCGAGCCTGTTCGCGGTTTGCCCAGCCGTGGCTATATGATCGCACTGGCACTTCTCGTGCTAATGCTCGCAGGCTTCACCATCGCCACAACCGAGCTGCGGCACGTCGCCATTTGGTTTGTCGTCGGGGCGGCTGCCGCATTTGCGGTTTTCCGTCTTGCCGCGCTCGCCATCGAAACGCTTTTCCGACGTCTCCCCCACGCACGCAACGCTACCGTCAGGCTGGCCTTCGCCAATTTACACCGCCCGGGCGCCCCCACAGCCACCGTGACCTTGGCTTTGGGCCTCGGGCTCACCGTGCTAACCGCCGTCGTATTAATTGAAGGAAATTTAGCGCGCCAGGTGGATCACGCCATTCCAAAAGCCGCGCCGGCCTATTACTTCATCGATATCCAACCCAAACAGCGCGCGGCCTTCGAAACATTGGTTAAGCGCCAAACGGGCATCACACGCGTGGCCCAAGTCCCCATGTTACGCGGGCGCATCTTAAAACTTGCCGGCGTGCCGGCGGCCCGGATCAAGCCGTCCCCGGAGGTCGCTTGGGTGCTGCGAGGTGACAGGGGTCTCACCTGGTCACGCGATCCGCCAACTGAGGGAAGTAAGGTTGTCGAGGGTGCCTGGTGGCCGAAAGATTATGACGGGCCGCCGCTCGTCTCTTTTGATCAGGCCAAAGCCCGGGCCTTCGGCCTTAAAATCGGCGATACCGTAACCATCAATTTGCTGGGTCGACCCCTCACGGCCCGAATCGCGAATTTGCGCGCCATAAAATGGAATAGCTTATCGATCAATTTCCTGATGATCTTTTCGCCTGGCGCTATGCAAGGCGCGCCGCTTTCCTATCTCGCCACAGCCCATTTCAACGCCAACGCGTCTGAAAAAGACGAACGCGCCACGGCGCGTGCGATAACTGATGCCTTCCCCAATATCTCCGCCATTCGCGTGAAAGATGTTCTCAGCGACGTCAGCAAAGTTGTCGCCGATATCGGAATCGCAGTGCGCGCCATTGCATCAGTCGCCATTATTGCCGGAATTTTAGTGCTGGCCGGCGCCATCGCGGCGAGCCATCGCCGCCGGGTTTACGACGCTATCGTGCTCAAAGTGCTGGGCGCCACACGGAAACGCCTATTGGCGGTCTTTGCGCTTGAATTTGGCATATTAGGCCTCACTACCGCTGTAATCGCGGCCTTAATCGGCACAACTGTCGGCTGGGCTGTGGTGGTTCATGTCATGCGAGCTGAATGGACTTTTATCCCTGAAGCGGTCTTGTGGACAGCGGGCCTAAGCCTTTGCCTGACAGTCCTTTGCGGTTTTGTTGGCACCTGGTTTGCGCTTGGCCAAAAACCCGCAAAACATTTGCGCAATGAATAATGGATGAAGTTGAAGGCCGCTGCCGCCTGTAATAAATATTAAAAATCAAAATGATAGGCTTTCGCTTGAAAAGCAGCCTGTTTTACCAATATCTTACCTAGCATATGAAATTTTAGTTTTAGGACGGAGACACCAATGAGTTTTGACCCGCAACATTCCCAAGCGCGCCGACCCTATGGAATCGCCGCCAGCCGCGATGAAATCGACGCCGGCCTTCGGAGCTATATGCTCCGTGTTTACAACTATATGGCCCTCGGAGTGGCCTTTACCGGCATTGTTGCCTTGGCTGTGGCCTCCAGTCCGGCGCTGATGCAAATGATCGCGGTGGGTCCGTTCAAATGGGTCCTGTTCATCGGCATTCTTGGGCTGGGCTGGTTTGCCCCCAAAGTTATTTTGACCGGTAACTCTGTTACCGCGCAGCTTGCCTTTTGGGCCTATGCGGCCATGTGGGGCGCGCTGATGGCGCCAATGTTCCATGTCTATACAGAAGCAAGCATCGCAAAAGTGTTTTTTATAACATCCGGCGCCTTCGCAGGCATGAGCCTTTACGGCTACACGACGAAAAGAGACCTGGCCCCAATGGGACGGTTTTTATCGATGGCCACAATCGGAATTTTGATCGCCATGCTGGTTAATATGTTTTTGGTGCAAAGCAGCGGATTTGACATGATCCTGTCCATCGTTGTGGTCTTGGTGTTTGCCGGGCTGACCGCCTATGAAACCCAAGCCATCAAAGAATCCTATTTCGAAGATGACTCAACTGACGTCCAGTCGAAGAAAGCGGTCTTTGGAGCCTTTATCCTCTATGGCAGCTTTGTCACCATGTTCATTTGGATGCTCCACCTCTTCGGTAGTCGCGATTAGGCGACCCCGTCAAACTGCAATAAAGGCCGCCCCTTGTTGGGCGGTCTTTATTGCAGCGCCGGTTTGTGACAGGCGAGAAAGGTCTGTATTGTAATAGAGACAGTACGACGACAATAAATGGGAAATCAGCCTAGCCATGCCCCCAGGCGACAACGTTAGGGTTCTCGACCGAAAAGTCGTCCCCGCCGGAACGCGTATTTTTCGCGAAGGTGATATGGGGCGAAACGCATTCATCTTGCAATCGGGCCAGGTGGAAGTCTGGAAAGGCAGCGAAACCGAGAAACGACGTCTCGGTGTGGTGACCGAGGGTGGCATTTTCGGTGAAATGGCATTAGTCGACAATGCGCCGCGCATGGCGTCGGCCTCGGCCCTTACCGATTGCACCATCGTATCGATTTCGGAATCGTCTTTTAAAGAAAAGATGGACCGTTCGGATCCGTTCGTCGTCGCCCTGCTCCGCATCTTCGCGCGCAACATCAGATCGCTAACGAAGTAACTTCCTAATTTTCTGAAAAGTGGTGCCGCTTGCAAGATTTGAACTTGCGACCCCCGCATTACGAATGCGATGCTCTACCAACTGAGCTAAAGCGGCTTTGGCGAGGCCAACGGCCGCAAGATAAGCCCCAGCGCAGGCTTTCGCAACCAAATGAAACCGGAATCGCCGGATTAATTGTTTTTTTTCTAGTGTAATGCTTTGATTCTTAATTTGAATTTAAAAAACCGCCTTTAAATCCATCCTTTGTGATCCCTGTCACTGCGCAAACACCCGCTTTTTCCTATCTTATCTCTACCAAATGGGAACTTCCCCAATGGTAAATGTTCAATCTCCTCCCCTATAGGGCCGGTGCCCCACCACCGGCCTTTTTTATTGCCTGGAGACGAGAAAATTAGCCCGACTGATCTTCGAGTAATTGACTGCTGTCATCGCTGGAAAGCCGTGCCACCCTTGGAGGCTTTTCCCAAACAAGGGCGTTAAAAGCACCGCATTTGCCACAGCGCGCTTGCCACGTTACTGATTCCGCGCCGCAAGAACCGCAAAGCCATGTGGTGTCCGGCTCCGCCATTGCGGTTTGGGCCAGCCAATGCTGGGCTTTATCCCGGTCCTGAAATTGCGCCTCTTCCAGCGTTGCCATCAAACGGCAGAGCCGCGGCGTGATACCACTTTCCAGCGCTTTCTCCAGATGGGTCCTCGCTTGGCCCCACAACTCAGCTGACAAGGCCGCATCCGCCAAGGCCAAATGGCTCTCCACATGGTCGGGATTGGAATCGATTAAGTTTTCAAACCGTTTAACCTGAGCAAGCGCGTCCAGCTCCGGCTCCAACGCACGATAGACCGCCGCCAGACTCGGATGGGGCGTCACCGCCCAACATTTCTCAATGATTCGACTTCCGCGGCGAATCTTGTTTGTTGCACCCAGCTGTTCCGCAAGCTTCGCCTGCCCTGCAATGAACTTTGGATTCAATTTTGTGGCCGTCTGCAAAAGCGCCAATGCACGGTCTGTGTCGCCGGAAAGTTCCGCTAGGCGGGCTTGCTCGTATAGCATCGCCGCGCGCTGTTGAGCGCCTTCTTCGACGCTCAGTTCCTTCCGCTTAACAGCCACCTGAACGGTGGCCTCAGATTCTTCCCATCGATTAGCTTCAATTTGTAATTCGAGGCGCTGCGCCAAAAGACCTTCCGCATCGGGCCGCAAGCGATACGCTTCATCGGCCAAGCGAAGTGCTTCCTTTGAATTGCCACTGTTTCGCGCCTGCGCCATGAGCCCGCGAATACCTAATAGTGCGGTTTGAGGGTCGTCCGCCAAGGCCTGATAGTTCTCGCGCGCCACAATCTCATCACCGGTGAGTTCCGCCGCTTGTGCCGTCAACAGCTTAGCAATGGGTGGGCCGTTCAACATTGCGTCCGCTTTTTTTGCCTGGCGCAACGCGCCCGTTGAATCTCCCGCAGCAGCGGCGATTAAACCTTGGCTCAGCGCGTCATAGCCGCGGCGTTCACGGCGCAGTTGTCCGCGCAGTCGAATTTGTTGTGGTGCGCGCCGCAGCGCAGACCAAAACCGATAGGCCAGTGCAACGACCGCAATCAAAAAGGCCACCACATGCAAAATAATGGCGACGCTTGTATCAATTCGATAACCGCGCCAATGAACAGTCACGTCACCAGGATGGTTCGCCAGCCAGACCTCGCCAAAAACCACGCCTGCCGTCAAAACCAAAAAAAGGCTGATGCGAAATATATTCATCAAACTGCAGCTCTACTCATTTTGACGTGTTGGTTTTACGCAACAGAGCACTCACCTGCCAGCGCAGCTTCCCGATGATTTCACGGGAGTTTACATAAGCACGCGCATCGGTGATCCACGGCGCTGCAGCAGGAGAGGCCACGCGTTCAAGATGGCCCACCGCCCGCTCAAAGTCGCCATCCGCGACGGCAGCCTCAGCTTTGCTTAAAGGCGGTACCCGGCCCGGACCACTGACCCGTCTCACCGACACCAGGCTTCTCAATTGAGTCATCATCCAAGCGCCAAAGCCTGTGCCCGCCTCCCCAGCACCCACCGGCTCTGCTGGGGCGAGGGAAAGTTTTCGGGATAAAGTTTGAAATCGTTTGGTCAAAACCAGCCTCGTTGGCACACCCTTGCCCGCATGAGGTTCAAGACCTTTCAACAAGTTTTTTATATCAGTATCGGCCACGGCTTTCTCTAATCGATCAAGGGACGCGCGATAGGGGCGGCCACCTGTAACCTCAGCCTCCAATTGCCCAAGCAACAGTGCATGCAAAGCGATTTTTTCTCCGCTTACCGTCGGTGTGGTTTTTAAGGAAGCCAGTTTTCCGGATAATTGTTTTAAATCCTCCCGAATCGACGCCATCTGTTCGTGGAATTGCGCAAGTTCACTCTTCATTGTGTCGGCCAACGCTCTGTCCGTTTCGCCGAGTTTTCCAGTCTTCTTCGCAAGGACCGCTAATTGCTGAGCTAGGCTCTTGGTTCTTTCTGCAATAAGTCTTTTTGCGGTTTCTTCAGCAGTGTCTTGGGCTACCTTCGCCGCGACTTGCCGCGCTTCCTCGGCCGCTTTCCCGGCATCAAGCGCAGACTCACCACTAGAGCCCGGCTGCTTCTTTTCAGGCTTCTTGACCTTTTCGTCCGCCGGCTTGATTTGCGCCGCCGGCTCCCCAATTGACTGCACCACCGGCTGTACTGGCGGTGTCTTAGCAGGGTCTTCCTTGGTAGGTTTTGCGCTGTCTACCGGCGGCACCTCAGACGTCGCGGGCGACCCGCCGTCCTTGCCATTTTTTACATCACCGCTCGCCGACCCAAGCCCCAACAGGCCCGGTTGAAAATAATAGACGCCGCCGAGCAACAAACCGCCGACAAGCGCAAACAATAACAATTTCGACCCGCCCGACGATTTCGGCGGAACGGCGCGCGATTTCTCGCTCCAGGCTTTGTTCGGTTGGCCTGAAGGCTCATCCGCTTTTGGAGCCTCTTTCGCCGCGGGGGTCTCGGCTACGGTATCCGCTTCCTTTTCAGCGCCGCCAGGCTCGATTTTCACAGAAACGGGGACGGAGGTAATGGTAACGGGTTTTTCGGGCGGTTGGCGTTCGGCATCGACAGATAAATCGACATTGTTAATGCGGGCGGCCTCGAGAATTGCCTGGCGTCGGTTGATCGGAATGCGGCCGCGCGATTTCCACCCTTGGACCGTCGTAACGGGCACGCCGAGTTTCGCAGCCATCGGGCGAATGCCCCCGAATTGATGGATCAGATCCTCCGCTGAAAAATGAGCTAGCGGGTCTTGATCGGTTGACGCGTTCGGTTCGTTCATCGGACTAATCTTCCAAGCTCCATATCAAGGGCCGCTAACAGGGCATCTTGCGAGGGCGCGCTGGCAATAACAAGTGCACGCCATGGCAAATTTTCAGTCGCCAGCGCAACAGCTTTGCTCAAGCAAAGCACGCTCACCTGCCTGCACCCATCGGCAATGCCCGCCTCCCGCGCCAAGGCACCAAAGCTTCGGGCCGTTCGCGGGGAATAAAACAACGCATATTTGATTTTCTCGCCATGGAACTCATCTAGGCACTTTTGGCTTAATTTGCGAGCCTTTTCCGCAGCGTATAGCGCTTCGCGACGATACTCGAATCCTGCTTGGCTAAGCTCACCACCCAAATCGCCCGCAACAGCACTGCCAGCAGGATGGAATAATGCGCCACGCTCAGGCGCACACCGACGTTGTACCAAGGCGCATAAGTCTTTGACATTTCCCGCAGCACTTTCGACGACATCAAACCCGTGCGCCTTTGCTTCTTGGGCGGTTGCATCGCCAACGGCGAAAACAGGACAAGCTTGCCCGCCACCGCGCGCGCAATAAGCACGAACGCCATTGGCCGATGTAAAGAGCAGCCCTTGAACACCCGTCAGGTCTGGCACGGGGCCGTCTACCAACTTAATGCTGAGCAGCGGCTCTAAAAGTGGTTTGAGATTTCGAGCCGTAAGCTCGGGGATCAGTGCCTCGGCATCCTCTTTTGGCCGAGTAACTAGAATAGACGGGGCTTCCTCGCCGTCAGTCATCAAAAAACGCCTCGCCGGCCAACCCCCGCAATTCTGCTCCCGCGTCTTTCCCCAACATCACGGCATCTTCGACAACGCCTCGGCGCTCCGTTGAATGCAACCACGCCCCTTCAGGGTCTGCGAGCAGTGCCCGCAGGCGCAGCCCCCCATCGGGCTCAATTTCCGCAAGCGCACCCACGGGGGTTCGGCAGTTGCCATCCAACGCTTCTAACAACGCCCGTTCCGCAGAAATAACCTTAAGTGTATCCTCATGGTTGATTGCCGCCATCAAGTTAATCACGCAATCATCACCAGCCCGGGTTTCAATGCCAATTGCCCCCTGGGCGGCGGCCGGCAACATATAGTCCGGATCGAGAACTGTCATAGCGTCGTAATCGCGACCCAGCCGTTTCAGCCCCGCCAACGCCAACAGGGTTGCATCTACCTCACCGTCGCGCATTTTTTGCAGACGCGTATCCACATTGCCGCGAATGGACACGACTTCAAGCGCGGGAAAACGATTTAATATTTGCGCCCGGCGGCGTAAGGACGTGGTCCCCACGACGGCACCTGTTGGCAGGTCCGCGAAATTCGATGCTTTTTCCGAAATAAAAACGTCCCGAGGGTCTTCCCGTTGCATGGCTGCAGACAAAGCGAGCCCGTCCGGCAATCGTGTTTCCATGTCTTTCGCAGAATGGACGGCGAAATCAATTTGCCCCTCGAGAAGGGCCGATTCTATTTCTTTCGTAAAAAGGCCCTTACCGCCGATTTCGGACAATGGACGGTCCTGCACGCGATCACCGGTGGTGCGAATGATTTCCAAATCAATTTGCAGGCCCGGGTGCGCGCTCTGTAATTCTGCTTTCACCATGCGGGATTGGGTCAGTGCCAACGGCGAACCGCGGCTGCCTAATCTAATGATATTTTCGTTTGTAGTACTCATAATGTCTTCATAACCGATTGCCGAGCCGAGCATAAGCGTAACATAAGCATTTGCCGCACCCGTGGCGAGAACGCTACAACCCAATCATGCGTGTACTCGGTATAGAAACCTCCTGCGATGAAACCGCTGCTGCAATTGTCGACGACAACCGCCAAATTCTCAGCGACCAAATACTATCGCAAATTGACGAGCACCGTCTTTATGGCGGGGTCGTGCCGGAAATTGCCGCCCGCAGTCACCTCGACCATATCGACCGGCTTGTTGCGCAAGCATTAGAAGAAGCCGGCACTGGGTTTGATGGCCTGGATGGTATAGCCGCAACAACCGGTCCCGGTCTGATTGGCGGGGTTATGGTCGGCATGATGACCGCGAAAGGACTGGCGCTCGCGACCGGCCTGCCCTTTATCGCCGTAAATCATATGGAAGGCCACGCGCTTGCAGCGCGCCTTACGGAAGGATTGGAATTTCCTTATTTAGCGTTGCTCGTATCAGGCGGTCATTCGCAATTTGTGGCGGTGGCCGGTATTGGCAACTATCGGATTTACGGTACGACCATCGATGATGCGATTGGCGAGGCTTTTGATAAGACCGCGAAAATATTGGGGTTAGGCTTCCCGGGAGGGCCAGCCGTAGAAAAGTCCGCAAAACAAGGCAACGCGGCCCGCTTCAACCTGCCTCGGCCCATGCAGGGACGTCCTAATTGTGACTTTTCTTTTTCCGGCCTGAAAACCGCGGTCCGCCGAACGGTTGAAAAATTTGACGGCGCGCTTGACGACCAATCAATCAGCGACATTGCGGCCTGTTTCCAATCCGCTGCAGCCGATTGTCTCGCTGACCGGTGCACACAGGCCATTGGCCGATTCCGGAACGAGTTTCCCGCTGGCGACATGCTCGTAATTGGCGGCGGCGTTGCCGCTAATCAAACCATCCGAACACGCTTGAAACAATGCGTCGAAGAAGCGGGTTTCCAGCTAGCGGCCCCCCCGCCCCGACTTTGTACCGACAACGGCGCAATGATCGCTTGGGCTGGTTTAGAACGGTTACGCTTAGGCCTTATCGATTCACTCGATTTTCCCGCACGCCCCCGCTGGCCGCTTGACGCGCGCGACGAGGACGCTCATAGGTGAACCATGGCAAATATCAGCGTCATAGGAGCAGGAGCCTGGGGAACCGCTCTGGCATGCATCAGCCGCCGCGCCGGAAACGACGTGACCCTATGGGCGCTCGAGCCCGAAGTGGTCGATGCCGTTAATGCCGGCCAAGGAAATCCGGTCTATTTACCCGACATAACGCTTGATGAAGGTATCATCGCAACCGGGGACTATGCGCTCGCAGTCGGAAAGAGTGACCTTATTTTATCGGTTGTTCCTTCGCAGTTTTTTCGCAGCGTCGCGCAAGAATTGGCACCGCATGTGCCGACGGGCACCCCTATCGTGCTGTGTTCGAAAGGTATTGAAAACAAGACCGGCGCGCTCATGACGGAGATTGCCGAAGAGATTTTCCCAGAATTACCGATTCTCGTGCTGGCGGGACCATCGTTTGCTCGAGAAACCGTAGCAGGCACCCCCACCGCCGTCGCCGTTGCCGGAGACGAGCCGGCCCTCTGCCAAAAAGTTACGGACATGATCGGAACGTCCCATTTTCGTCCTTACCCGATGGACGACCCCATTGGCGCCGAAATCGGCGGCGCGGTTAAAAACGTCCTCGCCATCGCCTGCGGCATCGTGACTGGGCGTAAACTAGGAGACAACACGCGCGCCGCCCTGATCACACGGGGTCTCTATGAAATGGCGCTGCTGGGCGTCGCCAAAGGAGCACGCGCCAGAACCTTTATGGGCTTGTCAGGGCTCGGCGATCTCACACTGACTTGCAATGGGCCGCAATCGCGAAATATGTCGCTTGGTATCGCGCTCGGGGAAGGGCGTGCGTTGGAAGAAATCCTGGCCGAGCGTAACTCCGTAGCAGAAGGGGTGCAGACAGCGCCAGCCATTGCCAAACTGGCCGGTGAGCTTGGCGTGGAGTTGCCGATCATCGAAGCCGTGTACGAAGTTCTTCATAAAGGTGCCGATATCGATACAGCCATCCATGGACTGCTCAACCGACCGTTTACACCGGAATTTGCCGGGCTCGATTGACCCGTCTCTCCGGCTCCGCTAGCTTTAAACAACAACATTTCCAGGGAGAAACAACATGCTTTGGTGCATTACATGCGTCGACAAACCGGGCGACGACAGCGCGCGGCAATCCGTACTCGAAACCCACCGTGCCTATCTCAAAACTCAAGCCGATAAAATCGTCATGTCCGGCGCGACATTATCAGACGATGGCGAAACCATGACCGGCAGCTGCTTCATCGTTGCCGCTGACAGCCGCGCCGAAGCGGAAGCCTTCTCAAACAATGACCCGTTTGCAGAAGCCGGCGTGTTTGGCAGCGTTACCGTCACGCGGATGAAAAAGAGCACCTTCATTCCCGACAATTACGAAAAGGCCTAAGCGATGCTGTTCGCCTGCTTCATGATCGATAATCCGGGCACGGCCGAGAAACGCGATGAACTACGTCCCATTCATCGCGACTATCTCGGCGCATCGAAAGACAAGCTCTATCTCGCCGGCCCCCTTTGGAATGACGCCCGCACCAAAATGTTGGGATCGCTCTATGTGATTGAACAGCCGGACAAAGCAGCCACAGAGGCTTGGCTTGCGGAAGAGCCTTTTGCCAAGAACGGGCTTTTTGGCGCACAGCATGTTTATGGGTGGGACCATCTCAAAGGGGACAGGGAAGTTAAAGGGGACCTGACACTCTATTTCCATCTAGATTCACCGTCCGCGCCCGAAAAAAGAGCGCGCCTCAAAGAACAGCATGTGGATTACCTGACATACTTTATCGACGATCTGTTCGCCGTCGGCCCTCTTTACAACGACAGTAACAAGACCGAATTCGAAGATCGCATCGGCTCGATGTTCATTCTCGATTTTCCGAATCGCGCGCGTGCTGATGAATGGCGCGCTCAGGAACCCTATACCCGAAACGACGTCTATGACCGGTGCTGGGGATATGCTTACGAAAACCTTTGGCATGGGAAATAGAGCGTGCATTTTGTTTATTGCCTAATCGACGGGGAGAATGTCGCGGACCTGCGACGCGACCATGAAGAAGCCGAGAACGCATATCTGGCCGCTGTAAACGATCGCATCTTTTTCGGCGGCACTCTTCTCAGTGAAGACCGTACGGAAGCGAAGGGTTCGCTCTATGTGATTGATTGGCCGGATCGGGCCGCCGCCGAAGCGTGGCTTACCGAATCGCCTTACCGCAACGCTGGCGTTTACCGCGAGGCAAGAATGCGCGGCTATACCCATATGGTGCCCAAAGGTGGATTGGCAGACAGTGTCAATCACGGGCTCTGGGCCTATGTACAAATAGACGTACCGCACAGCTTGAGCCTCCGAAAAGTTCATATCGACGCCCATATCGATTTTTTGAACAACACCGCCGACGACATTTATTCCGACGGCCCCCTTTATTGGGACAGCGACAAAGCCGAATTCGAAGACAGAATTGGGTCTGTGTTTGTCGTCGATTTCCCAACGCTAGCCGCGGCAGAGAAATGGCGTTTATCGGAACCGTTTACAGTCGAAGGCGTGTACGGCACGCTCTATGCGTACGCATATGACAATCACTGGCCCGCCACCTAGGGAAAATATCGATGGCGTATTGGCTCATTAAATCCGAACCCAGCGCTTGGTCCTGGGACGATCAAGTCCGTGACGGCACCACCTTCTGGGACGGCGTGCGCAACTACCAAGCCAGCAACAATATGAAAGAAATGAAGATCGGTGATCTCTGTTTCTTCTATCACTCGGTCAAAGAAAAACAGATCGTCGGTATCGTCGAAGTGGTGAAGGAATATTATCCGGACCACACGGATAAAAAAGGCCGCTTCGGTATGGTGGACGTTAAAGCCGTTAAACCGATGAAGAAATACGTCACCCTTGCAGATGTTAAAATAGAGCCGCGTCTCTCGGAGTTGGCGTTGGTTCGCCAATCGCGCTTATCGGTCGTGCCGATCGGTGATGAAGAATGGAAAATCATCTGCGCCATGGGCGAAACAAAAGCCTAAAAAACAGCGAGCCAAAACATGCCTCAAGAAACAACTCTCGGATCGCTCAAGGATATTCCTGACAACGAAGCCAAGGAATTTGAGATCGATCATGAAGACGAGACCGTCGAAGTGTTCGTCGTCCGCAAGGGCGAGGATTTCTTTGGTTACGTCAATTACTGCCCGCACGCAGGCACACCGTTAAATTGGTCCATCGACCGGTTCATGACGCTGGATAAAAAATATATTCTGTGCGCCACCCATGGCGCGGAATTCCGCATCGAAGACGGGCAGTGCATTTCAGGACCGTGCGTCGGTGACTGCCTGGCGCCGCTTGATTTACGGCTGGAAGACGGACAGTTAGTCCTAACCCATCCGGAGTAGGCTTAGCGCCGCAACGAAGCGCAATTCCATTGAGCCAACGGGACGGCACGCTATAATCCGTTAAAAGAAATCGGCGCCACATGCGCCCTAAAACAATGCTCGATTACGGGGCCTTCCAGGGAGACAAAACATGTCTAACGAACTTTTTCCGGTGCAAAAATCCGTTGCCGACGCGGCATTGGTGGATAATGAAAAATATCTGGAGATGTACCAGCAATCCATCGACGACCCGGAAGGGTTTTGGTCGGAGCAAGGCAAGCGGATCGACTGGACAAAGCCGTATACGAAAATCAAAGACGTTTCCTACGCCCATGACGATGTGCATATCCGCTGGTATTACGATGGCAAATTGAACGCCTCAGCCAATTGTATCGACCGGCATCTGGAAACACGCGGCGACCAAACGGCGATTATTTGGGAAGGCGACGACCCGAATGAAGACCTGACCATCACCTACAAAGAACTACACGAACATGTGTGCAAATTCGCCAACGGCCTAAAAGCCATCGGCGCCAAAAAAGGCGACCGGATTTGCATCTACATGCCGATGATCCCCGAAGCGGCCTATGCAATGCTCGCCTGCGCGCGCATCGGCGCCATTCATTCGGTAGTATTCGGCGGCTTCTCGCCGGACGCCCTGGCAGGTCGCATCCAAGATTGTACCTGCAATATCATCATCACCGCCGATGAAGGCCTGCGCGGCGGCAAGCCAATTCCCCTTAAAGCCAATACGGACGCGGCGCTGGAGTCCTGCCCCACGATTGAGAAATGCGTCACCGTCAAACGCACTGGCGGTAACATCGATTGGAAAGACGGACGGGACGTTTGGTATCACGAGCTGGTGGCCGAGCAATCGGCGGATTGTCCGCCTGAAGAAATGGACGCCGAAGACCCGCTCTTCATCCTCTACACCTCAGGCTCCACCGGCCAGCCGAAGGGGGTCATGCACACCACCGGCGGCTATATGGTCTTCGCCTCGATGACCCATGAGTATGTCTTCGACTATAAGGAAGGTCAGGTCTATTGGTGCACCGCCGATGTAGGTTGGGTCACCGGGCACAGTTACATTCTCTATGGCCCACTCGCCAATGGCGCCGTCACGGTAATGTTCGAGGGCGTGCCCAACTATCCCGACACCAGCCGTTTCTGGCAGGTTTGCGATAAACACCAAATCGAGATTTTCTATACCGCGCCCACCGCCATTCGCGCACTGATGCGTGACGGCGACGGGCCGGTGAAAAAAACCAGCCGCAAATCCATCAAACTGCTGGGCTCCGTCGGCGAGCCAATCAATCCGGAAGCCTGGCTCTGGTATTACAATGTGGTTGGCGATGGACGCTGCCCCATCGTCGACACCTGGTGGCAGACTGAAACCGGCGGCATTTTGATTACGCCTCTGCCGGGCGCCACGGACCTTAAACCAGGCTCGGCCACGCGACCCTTCTTCGGTATCACGCCCCAATTAGTCGATGCGGATGGCACTGAATTGGAAGGAGCCGCCTCGGGCAATCTTTGCATTGCCGACTCCTGGCCGGGCCAAATGCGGACGGTTTATGGGGATCATGACCGATTCATTGAAACTTATTTCAGCACCTATAAAGGTAAATATTTCACCGGCGATGGCTGCCGCCGCGACGAGGACGGCTATTACTGGATTACCGGTCGGGTCGACGATGTGATCAATGTTTCGGGCCATCGCATGGGTACGGCGGAAGTCGAATCCGCGCTGGTCGCCCATCCAAAGGTCGCGGAATCCGCCGTCGTCGGTGCGCCGCACGATATCAAGGGCCAAGGCATTTACGCTTATGTGACCTTGAATGCCGACGAAGCACCGTCGGACGATTTACGCGGCGAATTGGTGCAATGGGTGCGTAAGGAAATTGGCCCCATCGCCAGCCCCGATTGGCTGCAATGGGCGCCCGGCCTGCCGAAAACGCGCTCCGGCAAAATCATGCGCCGCATCTTGCGCAAGATCGCCGAAAACGATTTTGGCAATCTCGGCGATACGTCAACCCTCGCAGACCCCGCCGTGGTGGATGATTTGGTTGAAAATCGGATGAACCGGTAACCGACCCTTAGACCAAGCTAGGCCTAGATAAATACAAATACCGGCCAGCCGTGAAAATCACGGCGGTATATGCCTTCATGGTCCTTTTTCGATTCTTCGACGGGCACTTCCAATGCCGTTTCAAAGGCCTTGTAGAGTAGTCCGTGTGCCCCGACCGTGGTTAAATAGACCTTGCCGCCAGCAATAAATAACGGCGCTATATTGGTGCCGGCGGGGCTCAACAAAAACCGGTTCAATGCTTCTGAAACACCGGGAAATTGTGGATCAAAATAATCGTCATAGGCGATAACACCACCTTCCGCCAAAACCGGTGCGACGCGTTCCAAATCGCCCAGCGCCATTTCCATTTGGTGGCCGCCGTCAATGCTAAACAAGCGATAAAACCCATCCACCCAATCATGCAGTTGGCGACTGGTCAATTCGGCCGAGTCCATAGCTTCGATACGCGGTGGTGATCCCGGTAGCTCGTATCGCCCCATATTAGCAAAGAAAGACGTCTTGAAACCTTCATCCAAAAAAACATCTATGCCGACGCATTTCTCGCTATCGCGTGCCAATAAATACAGCAAAATGAATGATTTGCCATGATATAGGCCAATTTCACCGATATGGCCTTCGATCCCTGCTGCCCGCTGAAATTGATCGATTAGAACGAGGGTTTGCACTGCCTGAGGATAAAACCAGCCCTCAATCTGTTGCCATTCACCGCCGATATAACGGTTTTTCAGGACGTCGCGAGAAATTTCGATGTCTGACACAATGCCTGCTTTATACTTTTTCGTTGCGCGCCACTGTCAGCTTACAGATGACCATCAAGCAACTCTAAAAATCGTAACAGCGTCCGGCCTTTTCCCAATCGCCGTAGCGTGTCGGTTCGAGCCCTTTCGGGCCGCCGATTTCTCTTGGAATTTCGCCTTTTGCCTCGGCTTGGGCACGCCATTTGGCGCCGGCGGCTTCAGCCTTGCGCTCTGCTTCGCGGCGCGAATCCGCACCAGGTTCCGCAGCTGGCTGTGCGACAGGCCGCGCACCAGGCTGCACAGCCCGGCCCGGCGCCGGGGCTTCTGCGCGCGGCGCAATGCCAGCGCGTTTCTTCAATTTGTCGAATAGATTCGCCATCTCCGAAATATGGTGGATATCGCCACCCTTGCCAAGAAGATTGCGGCGCCAACGCTTATGAAGAGTTTGGTACTCGCCCGGGCATTTAATGATATGACACGCCGTATTCATATTTTAGGGCACGCAATCTGTGGCACAGAAACAAACCGAATTGCCGGACATGGAAGATGCACAGCCTGCGGGGTTAGCCGCGCGGCGTGCCGCAATGGGTATGCTTGTTTCGATCCTGGATCGACGCCAATCCCTGGATGATGCGGTCAATCACAACCGCGCCCTGAAGGAGTTGCCCGCAAATGATCGCGCTTTTGCGCGCTTGCTGGTTCACACTGTCCTGCGGCGGCTACCGGAAATTGATCAGGCCTTTCAACAATTTCTGGATCGCCCGCTGCCTAAAAATCCGAAAGAACTATCCCAACTGCTCCGCACGGGCACGGCTCAGCTCTTGTTTTTAAAAACACCACCGCACGCCGCCGTCGATACGAGCGTCGCCCTAGCGAACGAGTTCCAAAACAAGAAATTTAAAGGCCTGGTCAACGCCATTCTTCGGAAGGTCGCCGCGATCAAGGCCGAGCCGGACAATCCTGCCAAGCTGAACACGCCGGAGTGGCTGTGGCAAAGTTGGGTGGATCAGTATGGTGAGGAAACTGCCACCGCTATTGGCCTTCGACATCTGGCCGATCCACCGATAGACATTTCCGCTAAAGAAGATCCGGCGTTCTGGGCTACATCGCTGGATGCCGAGCTGTTGCCCACGGGAACAATTCGGCGCACTGCAGGAGGGCGGCCTTCAGATTGGCCAGGATTCGAAGAGGGGCGTTGGTGGGTCCAGGATGCCGCCGCCGCACTCCCGGTCAAACTGTTGGGGTCCGTTGCCGGTAAATCAGTTATCGATCTTTGTGCCGCGCCGGGCGGTAAAACCGCACAGCTGGTAAATGCGGGCGCGAACGTCACCGCCGTAGATATCTCTAGAAATCGCCTTTCCCGGTTGGAATCGAATTTGGCGCGGCTACAACTCTCGGCGAATACAATTGTCGCCGACCTTAGGGATTGGCGCCCGAACGCCCTTGCCGACATTGTTCTATTGGACGCGCCGTGCACCGCCACAGGCACCTGCCGCCGACATCCGGATATTTTGCGTCTTCGAAACGAAGGTGATGTGGCAAAGCTCGCAGCGGTACAATCCTCGCTTTTAGACGCCGCTGCAGAAATGGTGACCCCCAACGGAACCCTTCTTTACATCACCTGTTCCTTACAACCGGAAGAAGGCCCCGACCAAATTTCGTCTTTTCTCGACCGGCATACAAATTACCAGCGCACCCAATTTGATATTTCTGCCGACGCGGCACTGGAAAGCATAATTGCCGATGACGGAAGCCTCCGCACTCTACCCAGCCATTGGCCCGACCAAGGCGGCATGGACGGTTTTTTTGCAGTCGTGCTCACACGTGTTTTGTGATTTACAAGGAACATGGCAGACCAGCAAAACACTCATGAACGCTTAGCAGACCGTCGAGAAGTAAAAACCTCTTCCGACAAAAGCTTCGGTGTTGTCTTCGCGATTGTGTTTTCTATCATCGGATTATGGCCGTTGATCAGCGGCGGTCAGCCACGCAGCTGGGCCCTTGGTGTTGGGGCGGCGTTCGTGGGTGCCGCTTTCTTATTTCCCAAAGCGCTGAGCCCGCTCAATCGGCTTTGGACGGCATTTGGCCTCGCGCTTCATAAGGTGGTAAATCCACTGGTGATGGGCTTATTGTTTTTTATGGTCGTAACCCCGATTGGCTTGCTTATGCGAATTCTAGGCAAGAGAACGCTGGATTTGCAGTTTGATAAAGGCCGGCAAAGCTATTGGATCGAACGCGACCCACCGGGCCCTGCGCCGGACGGTATGAAAAATCAATTTTAGGAAACTAAATTGTCTTTAATAAAAGAACTTTGGACTTTTATGCGGGTGCGGAAAAAGTTTTGGCTGCTCCCGATCCTGGTGATGATGCTTCTTTTCGGAGGTCTGATTGTCCTGACCCAAGGAAGCGCCGTCGCCCCGTTTATCTATACGGTCTTTTAGCCGAAAAGTCTGAGGGACCCGATGCGTATACTCGGCATTTCCGCTTTTTATCACGATAGTGCTGCCGCCCTTATCGAAGACGGCCACATTGTTGGCGCCGCGCAGGAAGAACGCTTTAGCCGGAAAAAACAAGATTCTGACTTTCCCGAACACGCAGTTGCATACTGTCTGGCTGAAGCGAAGTGCCAACTGAACGATGTGGATTTCGTTGCGTTCTACGACAAACCCTTTCTCAAATTCGAACGGCTTTTAGAAACGTACCTGGCCTTCGCCCCGAAAGGGTTCAGCAGCTTCGCCATGGCGGTGCCTGTTTGGTTGAAAGAGAAACTGTTCCAGAAAAACCTACTCCGGGATGAGCTGAGAAAGCACCAGCCGGATTTCGACTGGGAAAACAAATTGCTCTTTGCCGAACACCATCAGTCCCATGCGGCAAGTGCGTTCTTTCCGTCACCGTTCGATGATGCGGTTGTACTCACTATGGACGGCGTCGGCGAATGGGCAACCACTTCGGTTGGCATAGGGCAAGGCAACACGCTCGACATGGTGCGGGAAATTCATTTTCCGCATTCACTCGGCCTCTTGTATTCAGCCTTTACTTACTACACCGGCTTTCGCGTTAATTCCGGCGAATACAAAGTGATGGGTTTGGCGCCCTACGGCGAGCCACGGTTCAAAGACACAATTCTCGATAATCTCATCGATCTGAAAGAAGACGGCTCGTTTCGGCTCAATATGGATTATTTCGATTATTGCACCGGGCTTCGCATGACGAATGAAAAATTCGACGCCCTGTTCGGTGCCCCTCCACGCGCCGCAGAAACACTGCTGACACAGCGGGAAATGGACCTGGCCGCCTCCATCCAATCCGTCATCGAAGAGGCGGTGCTGCGGCTGACGCGCTCCTTGGCGAAAGAAAATAAGTCGAAAAACCTTTGTCTGGCCGGTGGGGTGGCGCTCAATTGCGTCGCCAATGGGCATGCGCTGCGCGACGGCGCATTTGAAAACATCTGGATTCAACCAGCCGCCGGCGATGCGGGCGGTGCCTTGGGAGCGGCGCTTGCCGCCTACCATTTGTACAAAGAACAACCGCGTAAGGCCAATGGCGCGCAGGACGCAATGGCAGGCAGTTATCTCGGACCGGAATATGCCGAAGCCGACGTTGCCGAGCGCTTGTCGGCAGCAGGCGCGCATTTCGAAACATTCGATGAAGAAACGGTTATCGGAAAAACCGCCGACGCGCTTGCGGCGGAAAAAGCAATCGGCTGGTTTCAAGGGCGCATGGAATTTGGGCCGCGCGCGTTGGGAGGACGCTCCATCCTCGGAGACCCGCGATCTCCAAATATGCAAAAAACATTGAATTTAAAAGTGAAATACCGTGAGAGCTTTCGACCTTTTGCGCCTTCTGTGCTACGGGAAGACGTCGCCGACTGGTTCGAATTGGAAACAGACAGCCCTTACATGTTATTGGTGGCCGACGTTAAAAAGGAACGCCAGCGGAAAATGAGCGTGTCCGAAAAAGAGTTGTTCGGCATAGACCAACTCAACATTCCCCGTTCAGACATTCCCGCCGTCACCCATGTGGATTACTCGGCCCGCGTCCAAACAGTGCACGAGGATACAAACCCGCGTTACCACGCACTTTTACGCGCTTTCAAAGAACGAACCGGATGTCCCGTTCTGGTCAACACCAGTTTCAATGTGCGCGGAGAGCCCATTGTTTGTACACCAGAGGATGCGTTCCGGTGTTTCATGGGCAGCGAAATCGACGTGCTGGTGATCGGCAATTGTTATCTAGAGAAAGAGAACCAAAACCCGGCTCTAAAGCGTGATTACAAAGATGCATTTGAGCTCGATTAATGCTACCGCTTTCGAATATCACCAACGTTTCAACATGCTTTGAAGAAATATCATGGCTCAGGCGGTAAAAATTGCGCCCTCTATCCTATCGGCAGACTTCGCCAAGCTGGGCGAAGAGGTCCGGGCTATCGATGCCGCAGGCGCGGACTATATCCATATTGACGTGATGGATGGCCATTTCGTGCCAAACCTCACAATTGGACCGGTGGTCATAAATTCTCTGCGCCCCCACTCGCCAAAACCGTTCGACGTGCATCTCATGATCGAGCCCGCCGACCCGTATCTCAATGCCTTTGCAGAGGCCGGTGCCGATATCATTACCGTGCATGCGGAGGCCGGCGCACACTTGGACCGAAGCCTCCAGCACATCCATGAGCTGGGCAAAAAAGCAGGCGTCTCCTTAAATCCGGCAACGCCGGTCTCGGCCATAGAATATGTCCTTGATTCGGTCGATTTAATTCTGGTTATGTCGGTTAACCCGGGCTTCGGCGGACAAAGCTTCTTAAGCTCGCAATTACCGAAAATTGCGCAATTACGCCGCATGATCGGCGATCGAAACATTGATTTGGAGGTGGATGGCGGCATCAATCCTGGCACCGCCAAACAAGCCATCGATGCCGGCGCAGATGTATTGGTCGCCGGCAGCGCCGTTTTTAACACCGACGATTATCAAGGAAACATTGCCGCCCTTCGCCCGGCCGCTTCCTAAATAAAGTTACACCGAACCCGAAGGGCATCCCACTGGAGTTCAACGGTTTGTTTAATTTGCGGAAATTTAATATCTGTGGTTCAACTCATAGTGAAATTTCTTAGTAGTCACTTTACATTTTTATCCATTTCATCCCCTACGGGGATAGGAATTGATCATGCTTACTGAACGATTAAATGGCGTCGGCGGCCAAAAATTAAAGCAGCTAGCGACGCTGAGTTCCAATTTGCATCTGCATTATTTCTGGGACAAACGCTGGTTTCTCATCGCGCTCACTATCGGCGCAATCGTGCTGAACTTGCCAACCCCTGACGGCTTAACGCCCGCCGGGCACGCGGTTCTCACCATGGCGATTGTCGCAACGATATTGTTTGTGACCGAGCCCATTCCTCTGCCCAGCGTGGCCTTGCTGATCATTATCGCCGAAGTGATTTTGATGGGGATTGATTCCACAACGGTAGCCAAAAGCCTAATGAATGATTCCGTTTTGTTTATCATGGGCTCCTTAATGCTGGCGGTGTGCGTCGTCAAACAGAAGCTGGATAAGCGCATCGCCTGGTTCATCGTGCGCATGACCGGCACAAAAACCACCAACATCTGTTTCGGTATTTCTGCTGTCTCCGGCGTTCTCGCTTCCTTCATCGGCGAACACACGGTCGCCGCTATGATGTTGCCGGTTGGCATTACATTAATTTCGCTGACCTCGGACGACCCCAAGCGGGTGCGCAATCTGGCCGTCGTCTTATTGTTTTCGATTTCTTATGGCTGTTCCGTTGCTGGCATTGCAACGCCGTCCGGTGGCGCCCGCAACGCCATTATGATCGGCTATTGGAAAGAATTCTTTTTCGACCCCACCAACCCGGAAACCCATAAGTATTTGATCAGCTATTTAAAATGGATGATGTATGCGTATCCGATGTTCCTGCTGCAATTGCCGCTGGTGACCTTCGTGTTGGTCTTCTCGTTTCGGCCGGAATTTCGCGATTTGAGCCGGGCAGTTGTTAAATTAAGGACGCAAATCGAGAACGAAGGCGCAATGAAGAGCAGTGATTGGCTGGCCATCGTCCTATTCTTTTTCATCCTTATTGGCTGGATCGGCTTTTCGGACCAGCTCGGCATGGGGACCATTGCGATCCTCGGCGCCGCCTGTTTCCTGGTGCTCGGCATGGTGAATTGGCAGGACGTCAATAATGGCGTCAATTGGGGTGTTATTTTACTGTACGCGGCGGCCATTTCCATGGGGCTGCAAATGAAGGATACCGGCGCAGCCACCTGGATAGCGGAAAGCTTTTTAGATATGCTCAAGCCGTTCGGGGCTGGCGACGGTATTGGACTATGGGCAGCGGTATCGGTTCTCACCACCGGTGTGACCAATACAATGTCTAACGGTGCTGCCGTTGCTGTGCTCGGACCGATCGTACTGAATTTGGCAACCGCGGCTGGCGAAAGCCCGATCCTTCTCGGTTTTGTTACGGCTGTTTCGTCTGCATTTGCTTACCTAACGGTCGTCGGCACGCCAGCTTGCACAATTGTCTATTCATCGGGCTATTTGAAAGCGACGGATTTTTTGAGTGTCGGATGGAAAATGGCCGTACTATCAACAATTGTAATGTTGGCGGCGGCTTGGTTTTATTGGCCGCTGATCGGCGTCTAAAGTAGTTTTGGATTTGAGGAAACGATGGAATTAACCGACGGCCAACTTGAAGAACGACGGGAGGGCATCGCCCCCTACCGCGTGCTGGTCTGTATCGATGGATCCGAAGAATCCTATCAGGCCTTAGAATACTCGGCCAAGATGGTCCATCCACTTGAGGCGGATATTGTGCTTCTGTATGTCCGCCCTACCGACCAAGGGCTCCGTACCGGCGGCCTACAAATCAGCGTAGCGCGTCAAAATATGTTGGACTGGGGTCTCGAACTTCCAGGCACCCGCTACCTCAAGAAAGGCCACGACTTCCTCGTCGAATGGGGCGAGATGGCCGATGACTGGGACGTTCACCATGCCCATGTAGATGTTGCCGGTGATCCGCTCGGCGACAATAAAATCGAATATGTTACCAAGAGTGGCCGCGAGGTTGTTCTAAAACTCAAAGTTTCGACGGGCATCGCGGTCGGCATATTGGAACAGACTGAGATCGCGCACTACGATTTGATCGTGCTTGGCGCGTCCGAGCGATGGCAGGCTTCAGGTATGAATCCTTTCCGCGATCCAGCCGTCGCGGAAAAAGTGGCTGTGCATGCGCACTGTTCGGTGTTGATCGCACGCTCATTGAAACGGTCCGGACACGGACATTTGGTTTGTACCGATGGTTCAGAGCGTGCCCTTGCGGTTGTTCGAAAAGAGGGCGCATTGGCGAAAAAGTGCGACTTTCCCCTTTCCGTCATTTGCGTGGCGCGAGACGAGGAGGAACTCGAAGCCGCTAAGAAGACCGTAAATGCAGCAAAGAATGTCCTCGACGACATGGGGGTCAAAGTAGAAAGCACTTACACGCCCATCGGCGACCCGGTAAGAGAGATTGTCGAAACAGGCAAAAATTATTCTTTGATCGCCCTCGCCGACACGGGCAAGACGGGCTTTAAACGATTTTTCATGGGAAGTGTCGCTTTCCAAGTTATGGAACATGCGGAAAATTCAGTCTTGATTGTGCGTTAAACACACGATCCTGTTTCTAAGAAAAGTATCAGCGCACACAACAGGGCGACCGGAAGGGTCTGATATTGAAAGATTCATTGCCGAATCGAAGACTTAATCTCCGCGAAAGGTTTTATCGTCGCCTACAGCGAACGCCCCTTTACGGGCTGTCTCTCCCGCAGAAAGCCCCGAAGAACTTTCGAACGCTTCCCGAAATCGGCCTACCTTCGCTCCCTAATCGCGAGGTGGCGAATGCCATTTTCACGGGGCAATTATCGGTCGCCGGCGCGACCGCGCCTGTTGACGATGACCTTTGGCTCACCCGAAGGCCCGGTGAAAATTGGTTTAAAGCCGCCCATGGTTTCGATTGGCTTAACGATCTCTTTGCATCTGATCATCCAGAATCCGCGGACAAAGCGCTCCTGCTGATCGACCAATGGATTGACCACCATACAAATTATTCGGACGAGGTTTGGCGGTCCGATATCACCGGTCGCCGCGTCATTAATTGGTTGAGCTGGGCGCATCTATTGTTCGAACAAGGCGGCCCGAGTTTTAGCGACCGGTTTTGCGAAAGCGTTGCCCGGCAATGCATGCATCTGGGCCGTGTCTCGACATTCGACCGCGACGGCGCCGAGCGAATCACCGCACTGGCCGGACAAGTGTTCGGCGAAGTTGCTTTAGACGGCAATATCTCCAACCGGCTCTCGACAAGTTTAGCCCAAGAGCTGGACCGGCAAGTCCTGGCGGACGGCGGACATGCATCGCGATGCCCCGAAACCCATTTACGTGTGTTGAGCGATTTAATTCTCATGCGCGCCGCACTCGTGATTAATCATGTTGCCACCCCTGAATGTCTCAATAATGCAATTGACCGAATGTGTCCCATCGTCCGCTTTTTTCGACATGGCGACGGCCGGTTCGGTCAATTCAACGGCGGCGGCGAATCAAGCGCTGCTCTGATCGAGCACGTTTTGAGCTTAGCCGCGTCCGATGGCAAGGCCCCCACAAGCGCACCTCATTCAGGATTCGAGCGCGTCGTTGCCGGTTCAATGACCGTTTTGTTGGATACGGGGAAACCAGCTCCGTCCGTAATAAATCCCTTTGGGCACGCTGGCACGCTCGGATTTGAAGTATGCGCTGGTAATGAACGCTTAATCGTTAACTGTGGTTTCCGCGAAAATTTGGACGCGGAATGGCAGTGGGCAAGCCGCGCGACGGCGGCCCATTCGACCCTCACAATTGAGAATGCTAACTCATGCATCCTGCATAAAGCGGGCGGTACAGAATTCGAGCATTTAGACGTTGAATGTGATCGAGGGGAAATTGATGGGAATTGTTGGCTCAGCGCCAGTCATACGGGCTATTTAAATGAATTCGGTCTCACGCACCGCAGGCGCTTCTTTATAGACGCGTCCGGCAACGATTTCCGCGGTGAGGATACCGTCGTCGGCGACAGCGAACATCCATTCGCCCTGCGATTCCATTTACATCCCGATATTGCCGTATCACTACTCCAAAACAATCGAACCGCGCTCCTTCGCACCAAAAGCGGCACCCCTTGGTATTTCCGCGTGAGCGGCGGTGTTTTAACGTTGGCCGATAGTGTCTATCTGGGCGACCAAGCCATGGCGAAACGGTCCAAACAGCTGCTCATAGAAGGCACGACCACCCGGGCCTCGACAACCGTAAAATGGGCGTTGCAACCAAACTAACGCGCCGCCTTTATCAAAAAGACCAATATCGAATCCCGTTGGGCCAACTTTCATGGCGCCAAACACCTTTAATGTCCGCGACCAAACCCTCGGCAGACAAAAGACCATGCAGCGTCTGGGCCTGAAAAACATCGTGAGCAACCGCAGCAACGGCACAGCCATATGGCCCCGCCGGACGGTCGACTGGACGAATACCATATTCGCGTTCTGTTTCGATAGGATCGGCTAGGGGATCGAATACATCAACCTCACGACCCGACTGTTGCAACTGCCGGACTAAATCGACAACTTTGGAGTTCCGAATATCGGGTACGTTTTCCTTAAACGTAATGCCCAAAACTAAAATTCGTTCCTCTTTTGCACACAGCTCGTCAACGCGCGCCGCGATGACCGCACTCAATCCGTCATTAATACGCCGGCCCGCTAGAACAATCTCAGGGTCCAAGCCGGCGGCTTCGGCAACATGGGCCAGATAATACGGGTCGACACCAATACAGTGGCCTCCCACCAATCCGGGCTTAAAATTTAGAAAATTCCACTTAGTCCCTGCGGCTTCCAACACATCGTGGGTCGAAAGCCCCAGACGCTCGAAAATGACGGCAATTTCATTCACGAAAGCAATATTGATATCGCGCTGGGCATTTTCGATCACTTTTGCCGCTTCCGCTGTTCGGATATCCGCAGCCACGAAAATATTGCCACCATTGATCGAACCGTAGATAGCCTCCAATTGTTCGGCCACTGCCGGCGTTTGCCCCGACACCACTTTGGTAATGCGATCAACCGTGTGTTCTCTATCGCCAGGATTAATGCGTTCGGGCGAATATCCAAGGAAAAAATCCTGTCCCGAGCGGAGGCCCGATTCAGCCCCCAAAATAGCGCCACAAACGTCTTCCGTGACACCGGGATAAACCGTGCTTTCAAAAACGACGATTGCACCAGCACCGAGCACGCCGCCGACTGTCTTCGACGCCGATTTCAGAGCCGCGAGGTCAGGCTTATTCTCGCCGTCCACCGGTGTTGGCACCGCAACGATGAAAACATCAATTGAACCCAAGTCGGCAATGTCCGACGTCAAGATCAGGCTCGAACTCGACAATGTGTCTCTTGAAATTTCGCCTGTGTGGTCGTCACCCTCTTGAAGCCCCGCAACCCGCTCCACACTCACGTCAAAACCGATGACCGGATAATGCCGAGCCAATGCCACAGCGAGTGGCAAGCCCACATAACCGAGCCCAACCACCGCAATGCGCGGTGCTTGGTTGATGGGTTGGGAAGTATTTACCATTCGATCCCGTATTTGCAGCCCGAAAATAAAGCACGCAAAACTGTTGTAATGCGGTTTTGACCTACGCTCTCGCCATCACAGTGTCAAATGTAAAGCGCCGCCAAATCAGCGACTTCCGCTCCTTCATGTGATTTACAATGGCTTGACGTTCAACTGTTGAACAAGGTACCGTTCGGCCCGTGAACATTAATATAGTCTATCAAAACCGACAACCTTAGGACAGCGTGCCGGTATGGCAGGATCGAAAAGCCAATCAGAAACCATGGACAATGAATCCGAGATTACGCTTGGGCTTCTTAACGCCGTCCATGATAACAGCGCAATTACGCAGCGGTCTGTTGCGAGCGATTTGGGTATCGCGCTTGGTCTCGCCAACGCCTATCTGAAACGCTGCATTCGGAAAGGCTTCATAAAGGTTCAACAGATTCCGTCCAATCGGTATAGCTACTATCTAACACCACAAGGGTTTTCGGAGAAAACCCGCCTCACCGCCGATTACCTGACCTATTCCTTTACCTTTTTCCGCCGTGCCAGGGAGCAATGCGCGGACACGCTTGATGAGTGCGAACGAAAAGGGTGGCGGAGAATAGCCCTTGCGGGTGCGAGCGACCTTGCGGAAATTCTCACACTCTGTGCTAACGACACAGGCGTACAAATTATCGGTATTATCGACGCACATGCAAAGCATCCCCACTTTGCCGGCTTCCCGATTCTTGCGTCCCATAAAGATATCGACCAGCTTGATGCGATCGTTCTGACGGACGTCAACAATCCGCAAGACAGCTTTGACCGGTTAAACCAAATTTGGCCGAGAGACCGCATTATCGCGCCCAAACTATTAGGCGTTTCCGAAGACAAGAACATAGCCACCGGCGGAGACGAATCATGATTCGCTGGTATGTGGTGCATACCCACCAGGGTTCGGAACGCCTGGCCGAAGGACATCTGAAGCGGCAAGGATTCGAAACATATTTGCCCCTGTATCGAAAGATCACCCGTCATGCGCGCCGCGTCGCGGAAATCACCGCGCCGCTGTTCCCACGGTATATGTTTGTCGCCATTGATATGGCAGCTCAACGGTGGCATTCGATTAATGGCACGTTTGGCGTCAATCATCTGGTCGCGATGGGTGACCGGCCCTTGGCGTTACCGGAAGGTATTGTCGACGAAATTAGAGCACGCGAGGCCGGTGAAGGGTTGGTTAAGCTGGAACAGGAGCCTCCCTTTAAGAAAGGCGAAACAGTGCATATCACCGGCGGCGCACTCGCCGACCAGGTCGGACTTTTTCAGCGCTTAAACGAAAAAGATCGCGTCAGCGTACTACTTGATATGCTGGGTCGGAAACTGGAAGTTCAAGTTCCCCTGCAAACGGTTCGCGCTTTCGGTTAAATCCACGCAGGTGCATAGGATGCGGTATACTGGCCGCCCACATTTGATAGGGCTATAACGCGGCCATGCACTGGCAAATTCCCGCCTTTATCGGCGCCACACTCATCTCCTGGATTTTGACGAAAATCGTCCTGGTGCAGCTTGAGCGCCGCGCCATACTGGACCGCCCTAATCAACGAAGTAGCCACGAAACCCCAACGCCGCGCGGTGGCGGTATTGCCGTCATAACGGTCGTGATCCTTTGCTGGGCATATCCTGCAAGCCAATCACCACTACTTATGGCTTTTCTCGCAGGCGCGTTGGGTCTTGCGTTGGTGTCTTGGCTAGACGATTTGCGTAGTCAAAGCATCGCCATCCGCCTTTGCACTCAATTTCTCGCGGTTGGCACCACGATGATCTTTCTGTCTAACGAAGGGTTTTTATTGCAAGGACTGGCGCCCGTCTGGCTTGACCGTCTCATCACAATCTTGATCTGGGTCTGGTTCATAAACTTGTTTAATTTTATGGACGGTATTGATGGCATGGCCACAGTTGAAACACTGGTGATCGCCTGTGGCTTGGTGCTGCTCTTTGCATCGGCGGCGCTCATCGGGCTGGATATATGGTTACCACTCGGGCTCGCCGCAGCCGCTTTAGGGTTTCTTTGGTGGAACTGGCATCCCGCCAGAGTGTTTTTAGGCGATGTGGGCAGCATCCCGTTAGGGTTCTTGCTTGGCGGTCTCTTGATTCTTGCAGCGCTGAAGGGGTTTTGGGCGCCAGCATTGATTTTACCGCTTTATTTCCTGTGCGACGCAACGGTGACACTAACCCGCCGCGCCTTAAAACGCGAACCGGTCTGGCAGGCCCATCGACAGCATTTTTATCAAACCGCCGTTCAATCGGGAAAAAGCCATGCCACCGTTAGTCTGGCAGTCTTTTTGACCGGCTTAGTTTTGATCGGCCTGTCCTATTGGTCCCTTGATGCACCCTGGCTTGCATTGGCCGGCGCTTTCGTCACCGTGGCCGCCCTGCTGCATTGGATGTCGCGATGACCCGAACCGTTCTCGTAACCGGCGCCGGCGGGTTTGTCGGACGGCGACTGGTCCCCAACCTGCAATCGGCGGGCTGGCATGTGCGCGCTGTCGGACGCGCCGACATTGGCGACCTCAGCGACGCAAACGACTGGCGCCCCTTCCTGGAAGGCGTCCATGCGGTCGTGCATCTCGCCGCGCGTGTGCATAGGATGCATGAAAATAAATCGTCGGGGGACGCCATCGCCGCCTATGACCGCGTCAACCGGGACGGGACCATCAATTTAGGCGAACAAGCGGCGGAGGCCGGCGTCAACCGGTTTGTCTTCTTGAGTTCGGTCAAAGTGCACGGCGATACATCAGATGCACCATTAGAGGGGGCCTCGCCCCTTGTCCCCACCGACCCCTACGCGGTGGCCAAAGCCGATGCCGAACACGGCTTGTTGTCGTTACAAGGAGACATGGGCGTAACAATTTTACGCCCTCCGCTGGTGTATGGACCGAATGTTAAAGGCAATTTTCTAAAACTTATTCAGGCGGTGGAACGAGGGGTACCGTTGCCACTCGGCAGCCTGCAAAACCGCCGTAGCCTCATTTTCGTTGGGAATCTAGCAGAAGCGATTCGGGCCTCTCTTACAGCGCCACCCGGCATTTACCTGCCAAGCGACGGCGCACCCGTTTCAACGTCTCATCTCATCCGCTCTCTCAGCGCAGCGTTGGGACAGTCCGCCAGATTAATCCCCTGCCCAACAGTGGTCTTGTGTATGGCGGGACGGATCACGGGAAAATCCGCATCTATTCAACGGCTTGTGGGTTCTTTGATTGTGGACGGAAAAATTCCCGGTTGGACACCACCCTTCAGCCTGGAGCACGGGCTTCAAGAAATTGCAGATTGGCGTGCGGATCTTCATCAATCATAGAATCGCGCCGCTTGTCAGCACCGGTGCCGCCGTTTATGAACGCCAACGATGACCCTGATTCCGCGCCTCAACCGCGCCCGCATTGCGCTGGCCCACGACACCGTTATGGCGGCGATTTCTTTTCCGCTGGCGCTCTATTTGCGTCTTGGCGAAGCGTTTGTTCCCTTTACTCAAGATTACCTCATTCCCGGCACCGTGGGCTTCGCTACAATTGCCATAGCGGTATTTCTATACAGCAAAATGTACCGAGGCATTTGGCGCTACGCATCAGTCGACGATCTGCTAACAATCACCAAGGCGGTGACGCTAGTCATTCTGATATTCCTGCCGATTCTTTTCGTTCTAACGCGATTGGAGTCGGTGCCGCGCTCAGTGCCGCTTATTCAATGGTTTCTGCTAATGGCTTTATTAGGGGGACCGCGCTTTTGTTATCGGTTGTTCAAAGACCGCCATGTTGGGCATTTGCTGGAACGGGCCGATCATCGTCGCGTTCCAGTTCTGCTGGTCGGCGCGGGCGACGCCGCCGAGACCTTTATTCGCGCCCAGGCACGCGACCGGGATGCCGCTTACAGCGTGACCGGCGTTATCGACCATAAAGGCAGCCGCATCGGACGAGAAATCCATGGTGTGCCGGTGTTGGCTGGCATTGCCGAAATCGACTCGGTCCTCGATACACAGCGGCACCAGAAAATTCAGCGTTTGGTTTTAACCGTGGAAAATCTCGATGGGTTGGTCATTCGAGATCTCCTGGCAATTGCCGAGAAGCGCGGAATAACCATGGCGCGGCTCCCACGGCTTGCGGAATTGAAAGCTGGCGTCGAGGAAGGGACCGAAACGCGGCCTATCGAAATCGCGGATTTGCTCGGCCGCCCTGAGGCCGTATTAGATCGGGACGCGATGAAAACGCTTATCGCCGGTAAACGCGTATTGATTACCGGCGCGGGCGGCACCATCGGCAGTGAACTGGTCCGCCAAGTGTCCGATTTGGGGCCGGCCCAAATAATTCTACTCGATAGCGCCGAGTACCATCTCTACCAAATCGAAATGGAGTTGGGCGAAAGGCATCCGGATCTTGCCCGGGAAGCCATTCTGGGAAGCGTTCGCGACAAGGCCCGCATCGAAGATGTGATCGCACGTCTCAAGCCTTCGCTGGTCTTCCACGCGGCCGCCTTGAAACATGTACCGATTGTCGAGGCCAATCCCATGGAAGGTGTTTTGACAAACACGGTCGGTAGCCAAATCGTTGCCGATGCCTGCCGAAATGGTGGCGTGAATCTCATGGTGCAAATTTCGACGGACAAAGCCGTCAACCCGACCAATGTGATGGGAGCAACCAAACGTCTCGCGGAAAGTTACTGTCAAGCCCTGGACGTGGCCGAGCGTGACGGCGGCGGCACCCGGTACGTGACGGTCCGGTTCGGAAATGTCTTAGGGTCGACCGGCTCCGTCGTGCCGCTATTCCAACGCCAGCTTTCCAACGGCGGTCCGCTCACAGTAACGCACCCGGACATTACACGTTATTTCATGACAACCGGTGAAGCCGTCGAGCTGGTTCTACAAGCCTCCGTTCAAGGCGAGACGAACCCGGAAGCCAGCGGCAAAATTTTCGTGCTCGATATGGGCGACCCAGTCCGAATTTACGATCTCGCGGAACAAATGATCCGCCTTTCTGGCCAGATACCGGGAGAACAGATCAAAATAGAGATTACCGGGCTCAGGCCCGGCGAGAAATTACACGAAGAACTCCTGCATGAATCGGAAAATCTGGTGGCATCCGAAAACCCCGGGCTATTTTTAGCCGCCCCCACCTTGCATGACTTAAAAGCGCTGCGCCGCGACATCGAAAAACTAGCGACCTCCGCCCGCGAGCGCGATCGAGCGAAGACGTTAAAATTACTCGGCACGCTTGTCCCTGAATACAAACCAACTCCCTAAAATACGATACCAAAGAGGAACCCTAAATGACCGATACGCCCATTGCTCGCGCCCTTATTTCCGTCTCCGACAAATCGGACCTCATTGAATTTGCGCGCTACTTAAATGCGGCCGGCGTACAAATCCTATCCACGGGCGGTTCAGCAAAAGCCATGGGGGATGCGGGAATCACCGTGACCGAGGTGGCGGACCATACTGGGTCGCCAGAGATATTAGACGGCCGCGTTAAAACACTGCATCCGAAAATTCACGGCGGCATCCTGGGCCGGCGCGACCTCGACGATCACCAAAAACAAATGGACGAGCATGATATTGCGCCCATCGATTTGGTGGTCGTGAACCTCTATCCGTTCGAAGCGACCGTTGCCAAGGGCGCGCCCTTCGAAGACTGCATCGAGAATATCGATATTGGTGGGCCCGCCTTGATCCGCGCCGCAGCAAAAAATCACGGCGCGGTAACGGTGGTGACCGACCCTAGCCAATACACTGACGTACAGGCTGCCATGGACGCCCATAAGGGGGCGACGTCCGCAGAATTGCGCCAACGCCTTGCCGAAGAAGCTTATGCCCATACCGCCCTTTATGACGGGATGATCGCAAGTTGGTTCGCCGCACAACGAGGGGAATTATTCCCCGAACGCTTGGTGAACGGAGGGACTTTGCAACAGAAACTGCGGTACGGCGAAAACCCCCACCAAGAGGCTGCCCTCTATCTCGGCGGCCCGATGCGACCAGGGGTTGCCACCGCCAAACAAATACAGGGCAAAGAACTCAGTTACAATAATTTGAACGATACGGATGCGGCTTTTGAATTGGTCTCGGAATTCCAGCAACCGGCCTGCGCCATCATCAAACACGCCAACCCCTGCGGAGTCGCCATCGGCGATAATCCGAGCGACGCTTATTCCAAAGCGCTCACCTGCGACCCGGTCAGTGCGTTTGGCGGCATTATCGCACTCAACCAAACCGTGGACGCGGACACGGCGGCGAAGATTGCGGATCTGTTCGCAGAAGTCGTGATCGCCCCAGACGTAGAAGCGAATGCGCGCGAAATATTGTCCGCAAAAAAGAATCTGCGCGTGTTAATCACCGGCGAAATGGCTGACCCGGCTTCGCCCGGCCGCACTATAAAGTCCATCGCGGGCGGCTTTCTAGCGCAATCGCGAGACAACGGCCATATCGGCGAAGCGGACATCAAGGTGGTAACGAAAAAAAGTCCGACGCCGCAACAAGTCTCAGACCTTCTGTTCGCCTTTACGGTTTGCAAACATGTCAAATCGAATGCCATTATTTATGTAAAGAACGGCATTACGGTTGGCATGGGCGCGGGGCAAATGAGCCGGGTCGATTCATCGCGAATCGCCGCCGTAAAATCTAAGGAAGCCGCCGAAGCCGCAGGCGAGGAAGCGCTTCGCACAACCGGGTCGGTGGTCGCGTCCGATGCCTTCTTCCCCTTTGCCGATGGTCTGTTGGCGGCCGTGGATGCGGGCGCGGAAGCTGTCATTCAGCCCGGCGGCTCGATCCGCGACGAGGAAGTCATCGCGGCAGCCGACGAAGCCGGTATTGCTATGGTCTTCACCGGGATGCGGCACTTCCGGCATTAGACGGCGGCGCAGACACGAACAACAACAATATACCGCCAAGCACCCAAACCGCCAAAATCGTCGCGAGACCGGCGCGTTGGGTGCCGAAGAAATCCGTCGCCATAGCGTAAAAGATGGGCCCCAGAAAGGCGGCCGACTTTCCGGTCATCGCATAGAGACCGAACATTTCAGTCTCCATCTCATCGGGCGACAAACGCGCCATTAACGACCGGCTGGCCGCTTGGGCGGGCCCGACGAAAATGCCAAGTCCAAGGGCGAGCCAAAAGAAAACCGTTTGATCGTCAACAAACAGAATGGCTAAACCAAAGAGCACCAACCCTGCCAAGGATGCCAGAACCGTTTCTTTTGACCCTACCTTGTCATCCAACCACGCGAAGGCAAACGCCCCAAATCCGGCCGTGACATTTAACGCGATTGCGAAGATCATGATTTCCTGGATATTCATTGCGTAAACACCCGCCGCATAAAGCCCGCCAAGGGCGAATAACGTCGCCAAACCATCACGGTATAGCGCGCTCGCAATTAAAAAAATGACGATAGGCCGAAAGTGTCGAACGTCTCTAACGGTTCGGCGCAATTGATCCAAGCCCGACACGACAAGCTGGCGCACCGTCCGGTCCGATGCTGGCGGGTCAGGCACAAAGAAAAAATAGGGGATAGCAAACAACCCAAACCAAACCGCCACCAATAACGCCGTTGCACGTATATGCTCGGCCGCACCGGTGCTAAACCCGAACCACGGTACTTCCGGTTGCACCAACCCAACCAACGCCAAGCCAAGGCAGCATAGGCCGCCGAAATACCCAACGCCCCAACCCCAGCCGGAAACCCGACCAAGCATGGTGTTGGGCGCCACCGTCTGAAGCGACGCATTGTAAAATATCGTTCCGAATTCAAATGCGATGGTGGCAACCACCACCAGGGCCACCGCGGTGAAAACAAAAGCGCGATCCGGTTCCACAAGATACAGCAGCGCCGTGGCGACAATGCAAAGCGCTGTAAATCCCGCAATCCAAGGTTTTCGACGGCCACTTTGATCGGCAATCGCGCCCAACACCGGTCCTGCCAGCGCCACGGCGAGCCCCGCACCTCCAATTGCATAGCCCCACACAACGCTGCCTTCGGTCGCGTCGCCATAGACAGCCTGTGCAAAATAAACGCTGAAAATAAATGTGCCGATAACCGTACTGAAGGCCGAGTTGGCCCAGTCATAGAGGCACCAAGAAGCGATTGCCGGCCGATCCATGGCTTTTCTATAATCCTTCGCTAAGGTGTGTCGAATGACGCAAAACAACCATATGCAACCACTCTATCATAGACACCCTCACAGACTAGGAGCCCCAACATGATCCTCACCACCTCCAACGCCATCGAAGGAAAACAGGTTTCCGAATATCTCGGCATTATCAGCGGCGAGGTTATTTATGGTGCCAACTTCTTTCGCGACATATTTGCCGGCATCCGCGATGTCGTGGGCGGTCGATCCAAGTCATATCAAAACGTCGTCCGAGACGGCCGCGAGACGGCCTTCGAAGAAATCATCGAAGAAGCAGAGGATATCAACGCGGATGCGGTTATCAGCATCGATGTGGATTACCAGACGATTGGCAAAAATGGCACCATGCTCATGGTCTCCGTCACCGGCACTGCGGTTAAATTTCGCTGAGGCCGCTACTTGGAAACCAACGCCCGCAATTCACGGTTAGCAACGGTCAACATAGCGAGATCGACCGTCGAGTAGGACTGGATTTCTGCAGCGATGTCAGCCATCCGGGAAACCGCTTCCTTGTGCGTCGCCGCCCAACTATCGAGCCCCTCTTCCCCGGTTCCGCCGCTGGCGATAACACGGGCAGTGATATCGCCTTGGGCCGCCCACAAATCGTCAATGATCGCGCTTAGTGCCATTTGATGCCAGGCGCTTTCCGCGTAGAGGCGGTTAGCACCGTGGCGGAGACCATCGAGCTTGAAACGGTCACCGACGGCGAAATAGGTTTGGGACACTTCCTTGACGGGCTTTTTGGTGGATTCTGAAATGCGCACCGCATCGCATGCCGTCGAGAGCGCCTTCAAGTGACCAAGGTCGTAGGCCAATGATTTCGGTATACCCGGGTGCAAGAATCTTTCGGTCCGCTGTTTGGTGTCCGCTTTCAAAATCGCGGGCATAATTGCATCCAAATTTTTGCGCAGGGTTTCGACGCCTGGCTTAAACGCTTGGACATGAGCTTTTATATCCAACGGTTGGTCCCCATGGCGCAAAAACCAATCGGTTAGGCGGTCGATGGTTCGTTGCGTTTCAAACAACATGAGATTCTGGCTTTCCGCCGGCACCTGGTTATCAAGTGCCTCGATGGCCCGCCAGGTTTTACGAAACCCAAACACTTCGCGGACAATTGTATAGGCGCGCGCGATTGCCGGCGTGTTCATTCCGGTGCGCTCGTTCATTTTGCTCACGAACGTGGGACCGGTTCGATTGATCATGGAATTGGTAATTTGGGTAGCAATAATTTCCCGCCGCAGACGATGTCGCGAAACCGCGTCGCCGTGTTTCTGTTGGATCGGCGTCGGAAAATATCGAGTCAAATCTTCTAACAGTATGGGCTCGTCCGGTAAATCCGATTCAAGCAACTCGCTATAGGTGATGTTTTTTGCGTAAGCTAACAGCACTGAGATTTCCGGCGCGGTCAAACCCTGACGTGCGGACCGACGCTCGGCGATTTGTTCATCGTCGGGTAAAAACTCAATTTCACGATTCAAATCACCGGATCGCTCAAGAGTGCGGATCATGTGTTGCTGCTGGTCAAGCACCCGATAGCCATGGGTAAGCTCCACCTGCAGCGACTGAGATTGTTGATAATTGTCGCGCAACACCAACGCGGCGACCTCATCGGTCATACGCTCAAGCAGGACATTGCGCTGTTTTTCGGTCATCCTCTTACGGCGTACCACATCCCCGAGGCAAATCTTGATATTGACCTCATGGTCGGAACAATCGACGCCTGCAGAATTATCGATAAAGTCCGTATAGAGGCGCCCGCCCCTTTTTGCGAACTCGACACGACCGAGCTGCGTACAACCTAAATTCGCGCCTTCGCCAATCACCTTGCAATTTAGCTCTTCGCCGTTGATCCGGATTGCATCGTTCGCCCGATCGCCGGCATCCGTATGGCTTTCATCAGAGGATTTGATGTAAGTCCCGATACCGCCAAACCACAGCAAATCCACTTCGGCAAGCAGCATGGCCTTGATCAATTGATTGGGCGTCACCGACTTTGCCTTGATATCGAACAGGGCTTTCATTTCCTTGGAAATAGGCACCGACTTTGCCTTGCGGTCGAAAACACCACCGCCTTTTGAGATCAGTTTTTTGTCGTAATCGGCCCAGTTCGAACGCGGCAGCTTAAAAAGATGCTGCCGCTCTTTAAAACTTTTCGCCAGGTCGGGATCGGGATCCACGAAAATGTGCAGGTGATTGAACGCGCCGACCATTTTTATGTGTTTGGATAACAGCATTCCGTTTCCGAACACATCGCCGGACATGTCGCCAACGCCAACCACCGTAAACGGCGTCTGTTGGGTATTGTGGTCCATCTCGCGGAAATGCCGTTTCACCGACTCCCACGCGCCGCGCGCGGTAATGCCCATTTTTTTATGGTCATAGCCAACCGAGCCACCGCTGGCGAAGGCATCGTCGAGCCAGTAACCATAGTCTCGTGCGACAGCGTTGGCAAAATCAGAGAAGGTCGCGGTGCCCTTATCTGCCGCCACGACAAGATAGGAATCGTCCTCATCCTTCCGAATAACACGATCCGGCGGCACAACATTGTTGCCCAACAAATTATCAGTGATGTCCAACATACCGCGGATAAAGTTTTTATAGACGGAAACCCCTTCCGCCATAAACGCATCGCGATCCGACGTCGGCGGGGCCTTTTTAAGTACAAACCCGCCCTTTGATCCCACAGGCACAATCACCGCGTTTTTGACATTCTGTGCTTTCACAAGCCCTAAAACTTCAGTGCGGAAATCTTCACGCCGGTCCGACCAACGCAATCCGCCACGGGCCACAAACCCGAACCGCAAATGCACACCTTCAAAACGTGGGCTATAAACAAAAATTTCCCGCAGCGGCCTAGGCAAGGGTAATGCGTCAACGTTTTTCGCATCGAACTTAAATGACGCATAGGGTTTGGGTGCCCCGACCTCGTCGAATTGATAAAAATTCGTCCGCAGCGTACTCCTCACCAAATTGAGATAGTGGCGAATAATCCGGTCTTCATCCAAATTCGCTACAGTCTCCAGCATCTCTTCGATCCTGCTAGCGCGTCGAATTTCCGCGACGTGGCGTTTACCCTCAAAATCTGGGTCGAAACGCGCCGCGAATAAATCGACAATCGTGCGCGCGATCACACCGTTGGCCGCGAGGGTTTCCTCCATATAGGCTTGGCTAAACGGCCCACCCGCTTGGCGCAGATATTTGCAATAGGCGCGCAACACAACCACGTCTCGCCAATTGAGTCCCGCGATGAGAACCAGCCGATTAAAGCCATCATCTTCCATCTCACCGCGCCAAACGCGAACAAAAGCTTCGTGAAATTCAAAGCGGACGGTTTCATAATCGATGGGTTTTTCGGTTTCCGTCTCCAGCCCGAAATCATGAAGTTGAATGCCCTTTTCGTCACCGGCAGGGCGCACCCGAAACGGGACCTCATTGATAACTTTAAGGCCCATATTTTCAAGTATGGGCAAAACATCGGATAACGGCATCGGATCGCCGGGATTATAAATTTTAAGCCGATATTCACGGCTCTCCGCACCATCGGGTTTATAAAGGCTAAGGCACAGAGCATTCGTGCGGAGCGTTTCTTCGCATTTCGTAATATCGTGTATGGCTTCAGTAACGGGAAAATGTTCCCGATACGCGGATGGAAAGGCCTCGACATATCGATCGATCAAGGGCTTGGCAGCCCCAGCGTCATGTACGCTGGCAACGACATCGTGAAGGCGTTCTGACCAAGACCGAGCGGCCTCGCGTAATTCGTCCTCTATCTTGCGAACGGAAAATTTTGGAATAGTGCCGGAATTAGGGGCAATGATTCGGTGCAATCGGCCAAGCGGGTCATCACCAAATTGCGAACTCTCGCCAGTAACCGTGCCTTCAAACGCGTCGCATAGGATTTTCTCGATTGCGGCGCGAAGCGTTTGATTGTACCGGTCGCGAGGGAGATAGATATAGACAGACACAAAGCGTTCGAAAGGATCCTTACGAACAAACAGCGCCAAGCGCTGACGATCCTGTAAATTAACGACGCCATGGCCGATGGCGACCAAATCCCGCACGGATATTTGAAATAATTCGTCGCGCGGAAAATTCTCCAAAATATGCATCAACGCCTTGCCCGTATGGCCCGCAGGATCATAACCGGACTGATCCATCGCCTGGCCAACCTTGCGGCGCAGGTAAGGAATCATCGACGCACTGCGGCTATAGGCGGTCGAGGTAAACAAACCAACAATGAGGAATTCGCCAATGACTTTTCCCTCATCGTCGAACTTCTTGATGCCGATTGCATCAATGGGGGTGCGGCGATGGACCGTGGACAGCATCCCGCCCTTTGTCACCAATAGGAGATGGGGTTGCCGCAAAAAATCTTCGATTTCGGGCGAAATTTCGCCAACCTTTCGGAGTTTCCCAAACACCACCCGATCGTCGTCGCGTAGAATTCCACGACCGGAATTAGGAACCACCTGGAAATGCGTTTTCTTGCCCGTGCCTCTTAGGACAAACTCACGATAGCCCAAAAGGGTGAAGTGTCCCTCGCGCATCCATTTTAAGAATTCGATAGATTCGTCAATTTCCCTTTTCGATAACTTTGTGGGTTTGTTTTCCAAATCCTCGATCAGGTCCGCGACCTGATGAAGCATCGGCTTCCAGTCACGAACGGCCGCACGCACATCGTCCAGGACACGCCGCAACTCTGTTTCGATCCTTTTTAGCGCCCGCGTACTGGATTGAGGCTCCACATGCAACTGCATATGGGACTCGATGCTGCTTTCAGGACGCTCATTTTTGCGATTATCGATTTCGGCAATTCGACCGGCCGCTGTTCGCTTCACGGCAACAACCGGATGTATGACCCTATGAACCGATACATTTAATCCATGTAGCGCATTGGTAACCGAATCCACCAGAAACGGCATATCGTCATTTACTATTTCTATTATCGTATGAAGTGACGGCCAATCAGCCTGTTCACGGTCCGGGCTAAAGGCCCTCACCTTGGGTTGGCTGTTACGCGGCTGGCCCGCAAACTCAAGGCAAGACAGCGCCGCACTGCGTAAATCATCGGCGCTGGAACGGTCTAACTCCTCCGCAGGGACTCCAGCATAAAACTCCGTAATAAAAATCGGCGCAACTTTCGAGAGTCTGCGCGTTTGCTTGGATTTGGCCCCCGCGACAATCTGGGCAATTTTCTTCGACTTCTGGGTGTCTTCTCGTGTCGCCATATCGACTATCCCCAACCCTCTTTAAATCCTTCGCGGCGGGGTCGGCGTTGCGCCGCCCTATCCATTTCTTCCTGTCTCTCAAGCGCCTCAACGCATTTTGCGAAAGACAAAAGCTCCTTCCGCCCGGGGCCTTCTTCCAAAAACCCATCAATGGCAAAATCAAGCGCATCCTCGAATCTATCGACTTCCACCGGGTCTGAAATATCCAAAGAAGCGTGAGCAACAGGGCTCCAATTCGACATGTCACCGTCGGCAATAATGGTACCCAATCGACTACCGAGCGCATCCGCATTTGCATCCGCATCCAGCACAACGCCATATTTACCGTCGTCCAGCTTGCCCGCGGGAGTGCCCCCGCTGCTCCAAGCGCCAAGACATTTCTCCAAGCGCCCGACCATAGAAGCTTTGTCGGGTTCATCCATGCCGGAATCATCGGTCATGTCGCTAAAATCATATAATGTGAGGTTTTTGGTTTCCTGGGCCTCGCGCGCCGCTTCCGCATAATGCGCGACCTGTTCCTTAAACTGCTCTTTACTAACAGGGCTGTCCGCCGCTCCGACCGCAGCGCCCGCATTCGATAAAGGCGCGCGACGCACCGCCAAATGTACAATACCGTCTTCATAAGGACACTTCATGCCACAAACCATAACCTGCACTTGCGCCCCGGAAGCGCCGGCAAGACGCACAGCAACATCGCGCACCCGCCCGGTAAGCGCGATTCGACTGAGAAGTTCTTCGATAACGATGGAATCTTCCTCAAGGGCCAGGGCACTTAAGGGGCTTCCCAATAGGGCACCTTCATCCTGCTGTAACAAACTCTGCAGACCGCCGGTCGCGTAGGTAAGATTACCGTCTAAATTTACCTCAAACAAAATATCCGATGCCGCAAACGCGAAGGCAACGAAGCGATCTCGTTGCTGGGAAAGGCTAAGATCACTCTTTTCAGCTGCCATTGGTGCCCACCTGTATCATTGTCTTGTCGGTTTTCATGCTGACCTAAGCGTGGTGTTAGGTCTGCATGTGACCGTTTGTTTTAGTAAACTAGACTTTCCCCTCCATAACAACGGGCTCGCGCGGACTTCTTTCCGACCAACTCCGCCTGCAAAGCAGGACGAGCAAAAACACTTGCAGCGATACCGGGCCAATTGCCCAGAGAAAGTTGTCCGTCGGATAGGGAATAACGATGGGTAACAGGCTCGTCCCGCCGGCGAATCCGAGCAGCGGCGGCAACACGCTATAGAAAACCAAAAGGTAAATGATCCCCGCCAAATCCGGCTTCCCTTTGACCCCTGTTAAGTTGAGCCACAACAGAAATATAAGATCGCGCGTTACAAACAAAAGTGCGGCCAAAACGTAAAAAGCCGAAATCTCATCCAAACGGAACCCAAACAATTGTGCCCCGCTTGTCACGGGCCCGTCTTGGCCAAAAAGAATTGCGATCAAACCTGCGCCGACAAGCCAAAGAAGGCCAAACGACTGGAACCACACCGGTGTTAACCGCCAACTCGGGACCCATTCTTGTCGCCGAACGGCCGCGAGCCATTTCCGGAACAGGACGATGTTTTTAGGTGCTAGAAAAAACGCGCTGTAAAATCCAAATACAGCAACAAACAGCGGCAGTACAAGCCACATATAGGCGCCAACAGTGTTTGATAATAGCCGCTCATAGAGCAAACCGGTCCCGTAAATCATCAGAAAAACCGTAAACCCCAGCCAGGCGAACGGTCGAATTTGATATTGCAGCTCACTTTGCATCAGACGGTAAAGAGCGAGGAATGCCCAACCGACAAACGCTATCACCGTCGCAAGGGTGAATGTCCAAAATTCATATTTTTCTCCAAACCACAGGAAATCTTTCAATGCGGCCGCGGGCGGTAGGGCCGTGACAAAAATTTCAGAGAACAGAAAAGACGACATGCCGTAAATTGCGGCAAGTCCGGCCATCTGACACAACGAAACGGGTACACGGCGTTTCGATTGTTGTTTGCAGAGCAGTGTAAGAGAAAGGGCCAACGCCACCCCATGCCCAAAAAGCCCGAGGAGCACCAAACTGACTGCCAATGACAAAACAGAGGCCACTCCAAATGATGAAACCAACGTGCCATGGAAGAAATGCGCGCTCAAAAAAACCGAAATGCAAATAGCGCCGCCATACCAAACATAGGCGGTCGAGCCAAGCAACTTACCCCACCCCATGGGCCACGCGGCGATGGGCGACATGCGCTGGTCATCCCACGTGCCGCCATTTATTTCGGTAGCAATCGCCGATGCAGCGCGGCGTGTTCCCCAAAAATAAACAATGAGGTGAAATGCCACGACGGCAACACTGCTCACAGCGGCGGCGCTGCCATTCAACGCGACCACCCAAAACACCAAGCCGAGCACTACCGGCATTGCGATGAGACGCTGCGCAGACAACTCAAGCCAAAAATTCCGTCGCAGTTCCGGGTTTAAAGTCATGTTTCCCGACCCTCGCGCATGCGCTCAATATAAGTGTCCTGTAAATTGACCCGCTCGGGCCCGAAAAAAATGACCGGCACCCCGGCCTCAATCAGTTTTTTCAATAAATCCCTTTGGGCTTGCGGACCGCCCTTTAACGAAAACTGCGCGGTGGTATCGATCACGCGAGCGTTGTCGGCAACATTGGACAGTATTTTTTCAAACTCCGCGTGCGGCTCCATCAATTGAACAGTTAGCGCCGCGCTGTCTGATACTGGCGATGCGTCACCAACGACCGTATGGTCTACAATGTGGCCTTTGTCGATGATCAGCATATGGCTTGAATAGGCTTCCAGTTCTGCCAAAATATGAGACGAAACGACGATTGTCATGCCGCCATCGCGCAGCTGGGTCAGCAATGTCGCCAGATCATCGCGTGCTTCAGGGTCCAGGCCTGATGCCGGTTCGTCCAACAACAGAAGCTTTGGTTTGTGAATTATGGCCTGGCCTATGGCAAGGCGTTGGCGTAGGCCACGTGAAAGTTCGCCGGCCTTTTGGCCTAATCTGTCCGTTAAATTTACCGACTCCGCCGCCCAAGCAATCGCATCTGACGCCTGATCCGCGACGAGCTCTTGTGCATACGCCCGATAGGAAAGGCACTGCTCCACGGTAAGGTCATCGTATAGGCCGAAAAAATCTGATAAATAGCCCATTTGAGTGTGGCTGAGACGCGGGTCAGAATGAATGTTCAACCCATCCAGATTTATAGTTCCGGAATAGGGTGCCTCCAAGGCAGCGAGGCACCGCAAAAATGTGGTTTTACCAGCACCATTGGGGCCGACCAAGGCAGTGATAGTGCCTTTTTGGATGGTCGCGCATAAATTATGAAGCGCCCGAAATCCCGGGTACTCATAGACGAGGTCCCGCATTTCCACCAATGATGTCATGGGAACTTTAGGCCTGTTCTTACGCAGCGATATCGCAAAGGGTATCAGCTATTTGCAACGGCGCATCTGTGAAGGCTTGAACCATTTCCGCCGATATGCCCGGCGCCGTTTCGTCCAATCGGTATCCTTTTTCGGTGACAGAAATCACCGCCATATCAGTGAAGACCTTGGTCACACAGGCGAGCGCCGTTACCGGATAGCTAAGTGTTTCGGCCAATTTCGATTCACCATTCTTGGTGGCATGGGTCATCATGGCAAAAACCTCATTGGCGCCGGTAGCTATATCCATGGCGCCGCCGATATTGCCGGTTGGGTCCTGGGGCAAACGCCAATTTGCGAGGTCACCATTGGCCGCGACTTGAAAGGCGCCAAGAACCGCACAATCGAGCCGACCACCTCGGGCCAGGGCGAAGGAGTCTGCGTGGTGCACGAGCGCTGCGCCGGGGATGAGGGTCGTGAAGTTTTTCCCCGCATCGCGCAAATCGTCATCTTCATCCTCCGGCGCGGGGGGGGGACCCATGCCGATGATGCCGTTTTCGCTATGAAAAATTATGTCCTGTTCCGGAGTCACATACTTCGTCGTCAGGGTCGGCATGCCAATCCCTAAATTGACGACCCAGTCAGGCTGCAAGTCCGCCGCCAGGCGTTTAGCAATAGCGTCCCGGCTCAAAAGCTTATCGGTTGGAATCGATGCCGTTGTCATTCGACCAACCCTCCCTTGTCTATTACATAGCAGTCTACATACACCCCTGGCGTGACAACCACGGCCGGGTCAATCTCGCCCAAAGCGACTTCATCCGTTACCTGCGCAATTGTATATTTAGCCGCCATCGCCATGACCGGATTAAAGTTCCGCGCCGCCAACCGGTAGGTCAGGTTACCTCGGGGATCAACTTTGTCGGCTTTGATTAAAGCGATATCCGCATGCAGTGGTTTCTCCAGCACATAGGTTTTGCCGTCCACTTCTATCAAAGGCTTGCCGTCCGCAATCTCCGTGCCCAGGGCCGTCGGCGTTAAAAACCCACCAAGGCCAGAGCCCGCGTTGCGCATACGCTCTGCCAATGTACCTTGCGGCACCAACTCAAGCTCAATCTTACCCGAGTGATACAAGTCGTTAAAAACCACCGAACCACGCGAATAAGGAAAAGTGCAAATCACCTTTTTAACCGCGCCGGTATCGAGTAACGACGCGATTGTATTGTGCCCAGCACCAGCATTGTTCGAAACAATGGTAAGGTCTTTCAAGCCCTTCTTAGTTAGCCCTTGAATTAGCGAGATCGGCACACCGCCGGTGCCGAATCCGCCGAAAAATATTAAATCGCCATCTTTGACCACATCCAATGCGGCTTCGATATCAGGCGCCTTTTTGTTCTTCATGGCTGTTGTCCTCCCGATGGCGGATTTATACGCGCCTCACTGCTGGACGCAAGCGCTTGACACCGCAATACAAAGTTTTTTGCAAACCTTTATAGGGATACCGAACACTGGTTCAGGTGGGGAAAAGAAAAATGGAGCGGGCGATGAGATTCGAACTCACGACTTCAACCTTGGCAAGGTTGCGC
>Ga0055584_100000135_pt1 | contig 68558 bp, 52 predicted proteins | sample OSDHelmetaG_FD_58716 | JGI IMG/M metagenome (GOLD analysis project Ga0055584, IMG submission 58716) | Pelagic marine sediment microbial communities from the LTER site Helgoland, North Sea, for post-phytoplankton bloom and carbon turnover... | ecosystem: Environmental > Aquatic > Marine >... | reverse complement strand
CCAACTCCGCTAATGCTAAGAGATGAGATGTTTGCTGCGTTCATCTGAAAATTCGTCTTCAGTAAAACACTTCTCGTTGATGGTTTATTACGCTGATCATATTGTGTCTTTGGTATGAAATCGCTCTTGAGGGTGAGGTTGATCACTTCTGCCTGCATCAGAGTTTCTGTGTCGGGGTGATTCAGCCGAGCTTCGACAGGGGCGTCTTTCTCGCCTTGTAGTTGGATCTGATTCGTTTTGGTCGAATAAGCCAGCGACATCCCTTTGATCTCCGCAAACTGTTTCGTGCCGTAACTTCCCAGCAAGGCAAAGTCCTGGCAGCTCAATAGAAAGGAGCGATCTTCGGCATCACGGACCGCTTTGAATTCCGCCTCGTGACAGCCGACCAGAAAAGCATGATGGGGAATCGAATTCTGATGGACGGCAATCTCTTCATCGGATTGCAGGAAGCGAACACCTTGCGGTTGGATCAATAACCAGATCGGGTACGCTTTCAAATCGTCCTTCAACTCAATCTTGCCAATGGTCTCGGAGGCGGGGGCGATTGGTTTCAGTTGTTCTTTTGGAGTCGCGATTGTTCCAGGAAAATTATCATCAAAGCCTTGTGCCATCGTGAGAGTAGGGAGACACAAAAAATTGAGCACCACGACAAGTCGGTTTAATCGCATCACATTCTCCTGAAAGATGAGTCCTGAAGAGAGGTCACCACCACTATACAGAATTGTGATCTCTCGTACAGATGAATCCGGTCTGTCAGCACGGCCACTCGTCACTGTTTCTATCATGGCGAGAGATTAATTTGACATATCCGCTTTAATAGAAATGCATTAGATTACGTCCTCCTCACCCCGACCCTCTCCTCCAAAGGAGGAGAGGGTGGCATGCAGATGGAAAGTCTCAGAGTCACTTGGAAACAACTTTCTGCGTGCGAACAAGACCTTCTCTTCCTCTGGAGGAGAAGGTGCCCGAAGGGCGGATGAGGAGGCCTTGGAATACAGTAGGAATGATAGAAGTGTCTGATACAAACACCGACAAACCAAACCTGCCGACACTCGGTCGTGACCGTTCTTTTTACGGCATGACGGTGACGCAATTTCTGGGCGCGTTCAACGACAACCTCTTCAAGCAATTAGTGCTGCTGTATTGTCTCGATGTCAAAGCCAGGTCCGGAGCCGATTATCAATCCTGGGCACAGGCAATCTTTGCGATCCCCTTTGTTCTGTTCTCGGGAATGGCCGGATGGTTGGCTGACCGAAACAGTAAACGGACCATTGTGGTCCTCGCCAAGGTCGCCGAGATTGTCATCATGGCGATGGGGATGTTCGTCTTTTTGTACGGCTCGGATGTCCCCAAAGAGACACTCATGATGCTCTTTGTCGTGTTGGCCTGCATGAGTTTGCAGAGCGCGTTTTTTGGACCGCCGAAATACGGCATCCTCCCCGAACTCTTCCGCGACTCGGATCTCTCAGCAGCAAACGGCATCTTTCAGATGACCACCTTCGTGGCCATCATCATGGGCGGGGCCATCGGCGGAATTGGGAAAGAATATCTGGGCGATCAGCTTTGGATGATGTCGGCGGTCTGTGTGGTTCTGGCCGTCATCGGGACGGCAACATCGTTTCTGGTCCGAAAAACGCCGACGGCCTATCCCGGCCTGAAATTTGAAAAGTCGATGCTCGCCATGCATCACACCGTTTACCGATTGCTGCGGAATGACATATTTCTCGTCAAAGTTTTAGGCGTGATGGCTCTCTTCTGGTTCCTGGGGGGCGCGATGCAATTGGCGGCCAACGAACTGGGAAAATTGCGACTCGGACTCTCCGACGGACGGACCAGCATCGTGATGTCGGGAGTCGCATTCGGGATTGCCGTCGGTTGTGGAGCAGCCGCCAAGTTGTCCCACCACCGCATCAATTTCAAATTGGTTGTGGTGGGTGCCTGGGGAATTTTTGTTGCCATGCTGATGACAACGGCCATCGCCAACACGGCTCCGATTCCCGATTTATCACACCTGACAGAACAGGCACTTTCGGTAACCAACGATGCAAGCAACTTGGCCGAGAGTGTGGCCGAGTTGGGTCTGAAATTGGAAGACAAGGAACCGGTTTGGCGAATGCTGTTCGTCGCTTCGCTTCATGAATGGGGCATTCGCCTCTCATTGGCCCTGGCCGGTATGGCGGGAGGACTGCTGGTCGTTCCGTTGCAAGTGGTGATTCAAACTCGACCTCCCGATGACATGAAAGGTCGCGTGATTGGCTCCATGAACCTCATCACGTGGATCGGCATCCTCGGCTCGGCCGCCTTTTTCGGTCTCTCCAACACGGCCTTAAAGTGGATCGCAACCTCTCAAGATCTCGGCTATCAACCGGTCGAATATGTCTTCGCCGCACTCGCGTTGATCATCCTGCCGGTCGCCTTGTTCTATCGACCACGCTTGGAAGAGTGAGTTTTCTTGCTGGAAGGTCATGTGCAAGACAGAACAATCTCCCACCTATTGCGGCCCCGCCTGACAGTAATTCGAGAACGTTGCGACATGCCTCAATATCGCCGAGCTGGTCTACTCCGGCTCGCGTTCATCTAATGGTTCTGTCGCGTGTTGAGTCAGCGATGTCATTGCCGGGATGGCAGACCACGACATCACGCATTCGAAACCGGGCATACGATCGTGTATTTTCGTGGCCATTGCTTCGCCGTGGTCCGGCGGCGTCAAGAGTATTGCAGACCCTGTGTCAGGTGATAGATATCGTTGCCAGCACCAAAGATCAAATTCGTGAGCACGCTCTTCCGTTGTTTGTTCGAAGTGTTCAATTCGTTCGGCATCAGTTGGAATTGGCATAGGTGACAACTCAAAAATATTTTCGCTTGTCCACCAACATTGCGTCGCTTTGAAGTTTAATCCGGGACGATCAACGATGAGGGTACCGCTGGTTGCTGCACTCAGCATTTCCTCCATCGGTGTCGCGCGACCTTTGCGGCGGAGATCACGCAGCCAACGAGCACGTTGGAATAGTCCGCTGATCGTTGCATTGATGAAAATGATCCCAATGCCCAATACAATGATCGGCAGAAGAAGTACAATGAAGGGAAGATAGAGAAACATGCCGAGCCATTTCGCGAATGTGCGAGTCATGCATTTCTTTCAGAGAGCGAACTGGAAATAAAAAAGACTCACATAAACACGAGAGATGACAAAGTTGTCCGTCTAAAGCGCAGGTAGAAATCATTAGAGGGTCAATTGTATCTGCCACTTGCTCGATTGTCATACACTTTTCTGCGCGGTTAACACTGAAAACTGTACCTGCAATCGTGGTTGTCAGGTTGTGCCTGACATCAGTTCGGGAACCTTACAACATGCTCCAATATCGCCGAGCCATTATTCTGGGTGGGACGCTCTTTACCACCGTGGTCACGGATCGACATCGGAAACACGTTCGAGCATCCTTTCGACGAGTTTCATGGTTTCCGGCTCATCGGCATAAATGTGGGCAGCGACTTCCCACTTCAGACGCTCGGCACTGTATTCGGGATGCTCCTGAGAGATCTGTTTTGAGATCACCTCCCGCGACCAGAGGTACATCGCCTGAGAGCGAGCCACTTTCTCGGCAACCGACATCGTCGAGAGACGGTCTCGGTATTCCCGTTCGATATCGGTCATGATGGGCCTGTTGCTCTGGAACCAACGAATTCTTGTTTATTCTATCATGCTGAGAAAGGCGATGAAACGTGAGAACTCACTACACTTATAACTTTGATGACGCGGTTGATTGTCGTTTGGTCACATCTTGCAAGGGCGTGCGTGTTCGTGAAAGAATTTCCTAAAGAAAATGAATATTGCTGACACGTCATTTGAGGTATATTACTTTTCGTCTGAGTCCACTGTTCATTCAGCGCTGTTTTCCACAAGAAAAAATGGAGATTACAATGACGAGAATTTCAGCTCTCAATCGTAAGTTTATTTTGTATGGTGCAGCGTTGGTTCTGTGTGGATTCGCAGTCTATCGCATGTGTTTTGCTGTCCCGCAACCTTTCACCAATTTTTAGTTTTTAGTTTAGGATATGCTACTGTCTGCCATCAGGAAGGCTTGCAGTCCAGATGAGGTGTTTGTGTCTGAACAGCAGCTTAATCAGTCTCCTGCGGTTGGGGGGAGATCATTCTTCTCGTACTCTCCGGCGGCTCAAGCTCTGAACCCTGTTGCCCGAACCCCGACTCCTGATTCCTCTCCATTCACACTTCTGTCGCCGGGGGTGGTTCGGTTTGGAACGCACGGTTGCGGAATAGGAAGTCGATGATGTTTCCTTCGTGGGGCTGCATCCAGTGAATCTGATACGTGCGGACTTCACCAATGTTGAGTCGGTCTACATTCGTCGCATCAATCAAGGATTGTTTGAACTCTTCGTCGTCCGTGATGGCTGTGCAGACCAATGTGTAGCCGCACTTTTTCAGGAACTGGTCCTGCGGACATTCGACGACCGAACCGAACGGGAACATGAATTCGGTGTTGGCCATCGGGTCATCAGGATCGGTGACATGCAGCACGGTCGGCAGCAAAAAGTCGCAACGCTCTTCCTGAATCAAACGCTCGCCGTCGCGGTATTTGGCCGTCACATCAGTGACCGCGGCTGATTTACAACCTTCGTCGATCATGTTGTTCATCGCTTCGGCAGCACCCTTCATCGTGAACGCGGCCAATCCGGATTCAGGATCAGTCATTGGCTTTGGCTCCACAGTGCCGAGTTTCTTGGCGATGGCATCGGCGATCTCGGCTCCATATTTGGGCACCCAGATGCCTGACGCCGAGATGCAACTGCGACCACTATTCACGTAAAGACTATCGACCATCAGATCGATGTACTTTTCCCACTCTTCGATTTTGTCTTCACCGATCACGATCTTACTGTAACCGGGGCCGTGAGCGGCCACTTTGGGATTGCCGGCATGTTGATCGACGGTTGCCTGTCCTCCGAAGATGGTCGAGCGTTCGCACGATTCCATGATGGCTGAGCCACATTCGTGCGGTCCGGGATAGAGACAGAACGCTTCGCGCGGGATGCCAGCTTTCACCATCGCTTCAAACATGCGGTAAGGCGTCCAAGGTTCGGAAGAACCGGGCTTGAGCACCAATCCAATTTGCAAAGGAATCACCGGCAGCCACAGTGTGTGAACGCCGGGAGAGTTGGACGGCAACACCCAGCCGCAGGCGTTGGTCGTCGCCTGATAACTGATTTTGATGCCGCGTCCTTCTTCACCGTATCCGTTACTGAAGACATCGAGAGGCAGGCCGCGGGTCAGCGCGTCGAGGACTTTGCCCATGTTCTTCATGACATAGGCGCTTTTGCCCATGTTGAATTTGCACATATGCTCGGGGAGGCCGGTCGAGGCTGATTGGATGCGGCAGAACTCTTCGGGAGTTTGCGTGCCGTTGCCCATGGGAAGTTCATCGTTGACATAATAGTCGGCGGCTTTTTCGCACATGCCGATGAGGTCTTCGATGGAATGCTGACGCAGCAGGTCCCGCGCTTTCTTCGCTTTGCGCATATCCATTTTGATGATGCCCCCGTTGGCCTGATGGACCTTGGCGAGTTCTTCCCCGGTTTCAAAATGGACAACGGGCGATTGATCCATCGATTCGTAAGGCTTGCCCCAGCGGATGACGGGTATTTCGAGCATAGGATCGAGGTCCTTTCAGGATTATTACAATAAGTTGAATTGATGTTTCAGGGAGTGGGTAGTGAGGAATCAGGTGTCGGGAGTCAGGAGTCAGTGCTATTGAGTGAACGTTTAAGACCTTGAATCATGCGGCCTATCTCCTCGGTAGTTTTAAGAGTTGCCTGGGATTCTTCTGTTGAGCAGTAGTCAAGTCGAGCCGACAGAATAAGCTGTGTCTCCAGTTCCATGAGTGATCCGTGGGCAATCATCAGGTGGTTGACATATGCCTTGGTCGAACTTCGTCCGTGACCCTCTGCAATGTTTGAAGGAATCGAAACAGCCGCTCTCCGCAATTGTGAAGTCAAGCCATACAGTTCTGAGTTAGGAAAATTCTTCGTGAGGTTGTAACATTGAACTACTAGGTCCATCGCTTTCTGCCAAACGATCAAATCGCGATAACTACGAACAGTCATGAGGCACCTCACACATTACTGTACCGAATCCTGACTCCTGATTCCCGACTCCTCTTCTGGCGGCTTTGCGTCCAATCTCCTATCCCCTAATAAACGCCGACCGTTGTACTCTTGGCGATTTCGTGGAATGGTCGTGTTCCCGAGACGCCGTCCCACGGGTATTGTTCGTGGGGACGTTCGCGTTCGCCTTCGTCTCGTTCCATGAAACCGGGAATAAACAGTTCGTGTGTCAGCGTGTAGAGTTTCACGCGACCGGTCTCGTCGTAATCGACTACCTCGGTGTAGTCTTTGAAGTTGACCACTTCGACGACCGCACGCGGTTGTGGAGCGTAATAGGTGATCTTGAAGTTGTCAGCCGGATCGAACGGCTTGCCGCAGGCGAGTCCCATGAGGGTGTTGCCGTAAGTGGGGGTGATGTAGACGTTCTCACCGAGCAATTCTTCTTTGCAGAAGCGATACCATTGCGGCGTAAACTCGGTACCTCCGGCGAAGATCCCCGTGATGCCGATCTCTTCGATGCTGCTGTCTTCGTCGATGAGTCGCAGAGCGAGTGCTTCGAGAAGTTTGGGCGTGGCAAACATACATTGGACATTGTGATTCGATGTCAGGATGGTCATCGCCTGATCGATCACGTGAGCGCTGTAGGCTTTTGCTTCGTCGATCTTGCCCTGTTTGATCAGCTTAACGACCCAGCGAGGATCGAGATCGACACAGAAGCAGATGCCTCCTCGTGTTTGACACAGATGTTCGACCGCCAGTCGCAATCGTCGCGGACCGGAGGGGCCGAGCATCAGCCAGTTGGCACCGCGCGGGAAATGTTCGTCGGGAAGCGTTTTGGAAAACTCTTCGTAATCGATGCGGAAGTCGTCAACCACGCAGCGACTTTTGGGAGTTCCCGTGGTGCCGCCTGTCTCAAAGACGTATCGACCTTTGTCGTGCCATTTTTTTGGCAGGAACCGATCAACGGGTCCACCGCGAAGATCGTCGTCTTCGAACAGGGGGAACTTTTTCAGATCGTCGAAGCAGTTGACGTCGGTGAGTGGGTCGAAGTCAAACCCTTTGGCTTTCTCCAGCCAGTAAGGAGCACCGTCTTCCGGGTGGAAGTGCAGTTGCACGATTTCGACCGCTTGCTTATCGACCGCTTCGCGAGCGGCTTGAACTTTGTCTTCCAGAGTCGTAGTCACGATGAAATCCTGTTTTGAAAAGGTATTTATGAATAATCAACCTGCACAATCAGCGGGAAAATGTTTCCTACGAGTGTGTAGATCGAATGTGTGTGGTATTGAAACCGACCGAATCCGTGGAGGGTCATCAGGTGGGAGCAGTCGCCCAGCGAACTGCCGAGCAACTATTGTGCCCCAATGGACTTACGTTTGCAATCATTCAACGCTCTGTTCAGATGATAGATGGGTCTGCAGTTTCGTCCATAAAATGATTCATTTCTGGGGACAATTGGCCTATTTCCTGCTTGGACATTGATTTGAGACGCCAACCGAACCCTTGACTTCAATATGTGTCGGTCGGAAGTCCCCGTACGACAGGAGGTGCAACATGGCATTCCATCAGAAGAATCAGGATTTATTATCCGAACCCAAATACGACGAGCCCTGCTTTTGAAACGATGAGCAAACGTCGGCGTGGCTATCCCTCCGAGACACATGTCAAACGAGGTGAGCGCATTGTCCACGGCGAGAAGTTACTGGTCGAGAAGCTTGGCCGTAATGATCTGTGTCCCTGCGGTTCCGGCAAGCGATTCAAAAAGTGCTGCCTGAAGAAAGGTTGTTTTAGACGGCGTTTTACGCGACGACTACTATCGAGAGTGATCGAAACATGCCGAGAAATCTCATTTTCTAATGTTCTGAGCAAATTTTACTTTGGAAACGATCTTGGTGATCCTAAACTGAAAAGACCTCGTTGGTGTGATAGAGATACATAAATTTCAACTTAGCCAAGGAATTTTTCATGCGCGTTGAATGCCATGTTGATAGCTCGTTACCTAACCAAGTTCGTGAAACCGCAGAAGAGCGAGTTCTTTCTAAATTGAACCGATTTCAAGAACAGATCCAGGACGTGTCTGTCACTCTGCGCGATCTGAACGGCCCCAAAGGGGGCGTGGATATCCAATGTCGGGTTCATGTGGTCTGTGAAATGACGGGGGAAACCATTACGGATGAAACTGCCGAGAATGTGGGAGCTGCTTTGTCGGGTGCGCTCGATCGAACCGTGCATACCCTGGCACGAAAACGAGATCAAGTTGTGAAAAAGCAGCGTCAAAGTACTATTCGGGGAGCGGCTGAGGAGTAGAATCAAGAAGCTTCGTGCTTGATCTGGAAGTGGTTTTAAGTTTGGTGACACTGCCCATGCCGGCCACTTCTGAAAGTCAGTTCGATACCATTATTGTCGGGCAGGGACTCGCGGGCTCCGCACTGGCATGGAAACTTCATGCACGCGGCGAATCTGTACTTCTGATTGACCGGGAGGATGAATCGTCATCTTCCCGCATCGCGGCAGGTTTGCTCACTCCGATCACCGGTCAGCGATTAACTCGTTATCCCGATTGGGATCGATTCTTCATTGCAGCGGTGCAATTTTATCGCGACATCGAACAGCGGACCGATGCGGCATTCTTTTCTGAAACACCCATGGTGCGCATTTTTGCGTCGTGCGAGGAGCGCGATCTGTTTCTCAAAAAATATCACGATGCCGATGATGTTCGGCTTTGTGAGACCGCTGCTTTACCGAGTGGAATTTCCTCTCCCTTCGGTAGATTTGAAATGAAGAAAGCCGCTCGGCTCGACACAAAGAAATTCTTGTCGGCAACCCGGAGCTATTTCGAGGCAGCGAAAAGCTATCGGCAGGTTGAGTTATCTCTGCCCGACGACATACAGCGAGACGATGATCGAATCTTTTTTCCGCAACTGAAAGTCTCTTGTGATCGCTTGGTCTTTTGTCAGGGATTTGAATCGACCAAAAATCCATGGTTTCGGGATGTTCCGTTTGATGCGGCGAAGGGAGAGATCTTGACGCTGAAATTGAAACATTGGAACGAATCGCGAGTTGTCCATGCAGGATTGTGGCTCGCTCCGGAAAAGAATGGTGACCTGCGAATTGGGGCGACTTACAACCGAGACGAACTCGACCAACAACCGACCGACGCCGGGCGCGAACAGCTTTTACAAACTTTGCACGAAGTTTATGCGGCTTCACCAGCTTGGGAAGTGATTGAACATCGAGCGGCAGTGCGTCCTGTGATACATGGCCGCTTACCAAAACTGGGACTCCATCCACGCGATGAACGATTGGGGTTTATGAACGGCCTTGGCTCGCGCGGAGCATTGTTGTCGCCACTCCTGGCCGACCAAATGGCTGAATTGCTCATCACCGGGACTGCCGTCGATTCAAAATATGACCTGCACCAGAAAGTCGATCTCTCCACATGCTTCGTTTGACCGATCATGCTCACCAGATTTGTGACGAGATCCTTGAAGAAGGAGATGTCGCCATCGATGCGACTGTCGGTAATGGTCATGACACACTGTTTCTGGCAGAAGCCGTCGGTGCGGAAGGTCGCGTCTACGGTTTTGATGTTCAAGCGGACGCCTTGAATTTGACTCGACAGAAACTGGGAGAAGAACTGTTACTGCGAGTGACGTTACTACATAAGTCACATGCAGAGATGGATCAACATATTGAGTCATCGGATCGAGGCTGCATTAAAGTGATCATGTTCAACCTTGGCTATTTGCCGGGAGGCGACAAAGAAATCACAACGATGACCGAGAGTACGCTGGTCGCGATGGAAGCCGCCTGCAAGTTGCTGCATCCCGAAGGAGTGATCACGATCTTGGCCTATCCAGGGCACGAGACCGGCCACGATGAAACGAAAGCCGTTGTTGAGTTTCTCAATACAATGGATCGTGAGAGATGGGAGCTTAAGACGATCGAAGCAAATTCAGAGAGTGCAACCGCTCCCCGATTGTATCTGTTGTCTTCTCAAGGGGGATCGTAGCCCGGTTTCCCGAATGGATTACAGCGGAGAATTCTCCAAGTCCCTTTCAACACTCCTTTGACGGCTCCATATTTTCGGATGGCTTGAATCATGTAGTGACTGCAGGTTGGTTGAAAACGGCATTGCCGCCCAATGATCGGACTGAGCGTCCATTGATAGACTTTCACCAGTCCGATGACGCAGTTGCCAGGCAGGTTCCAAATGAGCTTCGCGAACGATCTCATTTGTTTTTCTCCGATTCACGCTGTGCCAGCTTGTGAGTCAGTCGTTTGAGGGAACGTCGGTAGTCGTTCAAAGTGGATTCAGAACCGACGCGAGGAATCAGGATCCAATCGTAACCCGCGGGAAGGTCGTGCTGCGAGAGTCGAAACGCTTCACGCAACAGTCGTTTGATTCGATTTCTGGTCACCGCCGGTCCCTGTTTCCGAGAGACAGATAATCCGATGCGTGAATATGGTGTCTCGGTTTGAGAAGACTCATTGGCGGCAGAATAAACCAACAAGTGTTGATCGGAGGCTCTATTGCGAAGATCATAAACTCGCTTGAACTCTGTCGACAAGCGAAGATGTTGATGTTTCTGGAAGCGCAAGTCGGTCACTTTGTGTCCTCTTGTGATTCGTCCTGCTCGCCAATTGAGGATTTCGCACTCTTGTTTTTGAGATACCAAAGTTCGTCTCGTACTTGAGACGGTCCACGCCCGGCGGCGATTTGGCGACGAGTGCGGCGACCATAGATGAGTGTGACCACGACGAGAAACATTCCCAGCAGAAATATTCCTGCTGTGAGAATCATGCCGATTTCGAGTTTCCGTTTTTTGAGTGCTGTTTCTGCGTCATGAGAATCAGTCTGGGATTCTTCGGATTCCCCACCTGCAACATGCTCTGGTGTTGACGTCTTCTCGGGTGTCGTTTCTTGGGCGAAGATTGTCGGCGATACGGACAACACCAAAAACAGAACGAATAATTTGAAGGGATGCATGCCAGATCCTTTTAACGATTCCATAGATTCGTTCTGGGGTTCTCTTGGCCGGCTTCTTGTAACTGTTCGTAAAGAGTTCGTTGTGCATCGGTCAATTCTTTGGGAGGTATGATTTTTACAACGACAAATTGATCACCAGTTTGTTTGGTCTTGCGATCGATGATCCCCTTTTCTTTTAGTCGAAGCTTCATCCCGCTGGCGGTCCCCGAAGGAACTGTCAACAACACGGGACCCTCTGACAACGTCGGAACTTCGACTTGGGTGCCGAGAGCGGCTTCTGAAGGAGTAAGCGGAAGATCGAGCAATAAATTATTTCCATCGCGACGAAACCACGGATGAGCGCCCACAAGCACTGTGATCAGCAGATCACCGGCAGGACCGCCGGCAGCTCCTCGCGAACCTTGCCCGGAAAGTCGGATTTGCTTGCCCGATTCAATCCCTGCCGGGATCGTGACGGTTATCTGTTGTGGCTCGCCATCGACTCGATAGCTCAGATCGTGTTTTCCTCCCCGTGCGGCAGTATCAAAGGCGACATGAATTTCGGTGGTCAGGTCGGCTCCCTTCTGTGGACGTGGTTGAGCGCGACTTCGATTTCCGCGCCCACCTCCAAAAAGATCCTGAAAGTCGAACCCGCCGCCGAAAATGTCATCCAAATCAACGCCACCACCGCCGCTATTTCCGGCCCAGTGATACGGTCCACCTCCCGCATTGGCGCCTGCATGTTTCCAGGACGAGCCAAATTGGTCGTATTTTTGACGCTTCTCTTTGTCACCGAGAACGTCGTAAGCGTCCTGGATCTCTTTAAACTTGGTCGCGGCGGCTTTGTCATCCGGTTTGACATCAGGGTGATACTTCCGCGCAAGTTTTTTGTACGCTTTTCGGATTTCCTCCTGAGAAGCGGACTTGGAGACTCCCAGACTTTGGTAATAATCTTCATCAGGCATCGGAATATCGGTTTCTGATCACTCGGTTATTTTGTGGGATGAGTTGCGGAACGGTGTAAGGTTCCGTCATCATTCTACGTCTTGTCCCACAGCACGATCAAGGATACGTGTGGAAACCCTGATTTTATGCTCCGATTTGCATTCTCCAACCTGCTCAATCGAAAAGCTCGCTCGACGCTGGCTTTACTCGGGCTGACCGTTGCCATTGCCGGAATGGTGGGGCTTTTCTCCATCGTGGAAGGTCTGGACCGGATGACGGAGGATAGTTTCAGCCGGATCCCGGGCATATTAGTCATGCAGACCGGCGCACCGATCCCGCTTTTTTCTCGTTTACCCGCAGAATGGGAAGAAGATCTGAAACGGGTCGAGGGTGTCAAAATTGTCTGTCCTGAGATTTGGGTGCGCGTGAATGTTCTCGAAGGGAAAATGATTATCAATCCTCCCCGATTTCTGCTCGGAGTGGATATTGAACTTTGGAATGCACTCAGTCACGCCCTCTATCGAGATGATCTTGTGGAAGGACGATTTCTGACCAGTGAAGATATTGGCACTCGAAATGTTGTTCTCGCCAAATTGATTCAGGACGAAATGCAGCTCGAGTTGGGTGAAACTTTTTCCATCAACGGTCAAGATGCCACTTTGGTCGGAGTTTATGAAACGGGATCGATCCTGATCGACATGACGATCATCATGGATATTGGTAGCTTACGGGATCAGTCACGTTTCGACCCCGATGTGATCTCTGCATATTATGTCGAGGCCGTCGATGACGATCTCAATGACGAAGTGATCGACGACATACGGGATGCATTTCGGGGTCGTCAAGCAGACCGCTGGGTGCCTTCGTCGGCGATCATCAACACCGACGAAAATCCGTTAGAAAAAGCGATTCAGGGATTCGATCGCTGGCTCAAATCAGCGTCCTCGGAACAGCCTCCTTCCTCACAAAATAAGTCAGAGACATCTCCCGAACCGTTGAAAGAATCTTCGGTCCAGGATCAAGCGGTCTCCAAAGATGCGTTGGAAATCGAAGAGCGTTTGCAAGTTGATGAATCCATTCCCGTTGATGTGCAAACAGCCGATGCCTGGGGCGAAAAGTTTGGTGACTTCATGTCGGATCTCGATTTTATCATGTTCATTCTGACCAGCATCGGGATGACGATTGCCGCTTTGGGTGTTGTCAACACAATGTTGATGAGTGTGAGTGAACGGATCATCGAAATTGGAATTTTGAAAGCGAACGGCTGGTCGAAAAAACATGTTCTGAGTCTGATCTCGTTTGAGAGTGGAATTCTGGGATTAGCAGGAGGATGCTTGGGGTGTCTGTTCGGTTGGATTGCGACACTCATTGTGAATGCCAGTTTTCCAGATCGCGTCGATTTGTACGCGAGTCCTCAGTTACTTTGCTTCAGCTTGTTCTTTTCAACTTTGCTAGGATTACTCGCCGGCTTGTACCCCGCCATTTGGGCGATGAGAATGATGCCGATGGATGCCATACGTCGCGGATGATGTTGCGGAAAGCATGAAACCACGCATGAATGAAAACCTGCCAGACAACCTCGCCACATCGGAACAGCAGTTTCTCGAAGTGAAGGATTTGGAGAAAATCCATCTGCGTGGAGAGACTCGTGTGCCGGCACTTCGAGGTCTTTCTTGTAGCTTCGAGAAGGGGTCGTTTAATTTTATCTTGGGCCCCTCGGGAAGTGGTAAGAGTTCTCTGCTGTATCTGTTAGGTGCACTCGATGATCCCAGTGCCGGCGAGATCATGTTTCAGGGACAATCGTTACACAGTTTGACAGAACAACAGCGCGATCATTACCGCCGGGAACAGGTCGGGTTTATCTTTCAAAGTTTTAATCTCTTGAAGACCTTGAATGCCGTAGACAATGTGTTGGTTCCGTTTTTGCCGCAGGGAATCAGTGTCCAGCTTCGTCAACGTGCGGTTGAGCTGTTAAAGCAAGTGGGTTTGGGGCATCGATTGGATCATCATCCGCATCATCTGTCGGGAGGCGAACAGCAACGGGTCGCCATTGCCCGAGCGCTTTTGAAAAAGCCCGAACTGGTCCTGGCCGACGAACCGACGGGAGAACTCGATAGCGCCAGTGGTGCGGAAGTCTTCCGCTATTTACGGCAGCTCCATGCCGAGCAACAAACAACCGTCATCGTCGTCACTCACGATGAGCGGTATCTCGAAAATGCCGATCGTTTGCTTCATCTGGCAGATGGCCGACTGTTGCGAGAAGAGGTTCATCAGGGCTAGCAGTTTTTCTTCTGACAGCGACTGAACTGACAGAATTCTTCGATACGCCTAATAACAATTGTTCCGCATTTGAGATATAGTTATCTTCCAGGGGAGCAGCCGGTACTTGGTTTTCTGATGTCATCATGCCGCGGAGATTCTGTCATGCAGTGTTCCCTCAAGATTGTATTGTTTCTCCTTTCTTCACTTTGGGTGTTCGCTGGTTGCGATGCTCTTAAGGAGCTTGAAGAGCAAACCGGAAGTGTTGAGCTTGAACCGGTCGATCCCGTGCGGGAAACCGTCCTCGCAGCTCCCAGCCGGAACTACGTCCATGAAATGCTGGTCACTCCTCCCGAAGGGGAATGGCCCGATCCGCTACCGACACTCACGTGGTGGGAAACGCTTGAAGAGGGTTGGGCCGAAGTCCGCAAAGAAGGTCGCCCTTTACTGGTTCTGGTTCAGTGTCCAGTTCATCGGGTCATCTGGCGGACGAATTGAATATTCCACCTCCTGAATTGTCTGAAGTGCTGCGTCAATTTGTGACGGTCAAATTAACTGACGCCCAACAAATTGATTTGGCACGTATGCCGTTTCAGAAATATCAGGATCCCGATCAAAGTTGGTGGTGTTGGGTTTTGTCACCGGAAGGGCAGGTTTACAGCGTATTGGGAAAAGAAAGCCCCACCTCGCCAGAATTTGAAATTGGGGAAGCAGTGAATTGGATGACCTCTGTTCTCAACCATCATTGGGATCCGCGTCGTGCCGACTGGGACGCCGATGGAGAAGCCATCCCCGATTCAACTCCCATCCAATCAGTCACCGAAAATCCCGGTTACAATTCATGGAAAGAAGGTGCGACTTATCTTGGGAATATAAGAGATTCCGGTAAGTGCATGTGCTGCCATCAGGTGCAGGATGTTTTTTGGAGTGAACGCAATCTCAGCCAGAAATTTCAACCGAGTGCCGATTACTGGATTTGGCCTCCTGCGGAAAGTGCTGGCATCATTTTGAAGAGCCAGGCAGACGGAACCGTTACCGAAGTTCTCAGTAACACGCCCGCAGATCGTTCTTTGCTCAAAGCCGGGGATCGAATTGGTGTGATCGATCAACAGCGAGTTTTCTCGTCCGCCGATATTCGCGCATCGCTGAATCAAGTTGCGGAATTTGAATTTTATGTGGCTCAAGATCAAAACATCAGTCGCTACAAGTTCCCCGAGCGAGCCACCCATAATCGCGGTCATGACATCACCTGGCGAACCAGTATCGAAGAATCTGTCCTCGGTTCGCATCCAGGCTTTTTGCTGGAACCTGCCTCGAAACCGGTTCGTTCCAAACTCGAACTGGAAGGCCGCATGGCTCTCCGCCCCTTGGTTGGAAATGACTCTCCTGCGTGGAAAGCGGGTGTGCGATCGAATCAGGTCATCGTGCGATTGGAAGAAATGGGAGAAGACTTTACACCCAAGCAATTTATGGTCGCTTTCAAGATGACGGCTATCGGCTCTAAGTCTAGCATTACCGTACGCAATCTCGATAATCCGGGACTGGCGGAACGAATCGAGCTCGAAGCCATTTCCATCCTCGATTTGCCGCCCGAAGCGATTCAGATGATGAAAGAACTCAAATAGATAGCACTTGAATCTATCACGTGATACATATCGACTTAACACAAAGCCATTTATTCTTCATCGATTCTTCATTAGCTCCTCATCTCTTCACAGAAGATACTAACACCACATGTTCCCTCATTGGTGGAGTATATAATGATGAAGTATTTTGCACTGGCAATTCTACTGACTAGCTTGATTCTGGGTGGTTGTGATGCTGTGGAAGAAAAAGCACAGATCAAGCCGACACCTCCTCCTCCAATAGTCGAAGAGAAAACTCCTGCTGTGGAACCGCAGGGAGATTGGCCAGAAGCCGCACCGGTTCTTACTTGGTTAGACAGTCTTGAAGAAGGTTGGAATGAGGTAAAAAACGAGGGACGACCTCTGCTGGTTCTCGTTCATTGCCCGGGATCTTCGCGATCGGGTCAGTTCGCCAATGATCTGCTCAATCCGACCCCCGAGATGGCCGTCTTGTTGCGTCAATTTATTACCGTCCATATTACAGATGGGCAGGAGATTGATCTCAATCGAATGCCTTTCAGGCGTTATCAGGATCCCGATCAAACGTGGTGGTGCTGGATACTCTCGCCACAAGGCCAGGTTTATAGCGTTCTTGGAAGGATCAGCCCTGAATCACCGGAGGTCACTTGGAGTGATGCAGTTCAGTGGATGTCTGCCGTCTTGGACCATCATTGGGATCCTCGTCGCGAAGATTGGAACGCCGATGGAGAGGTTGTTCCCATCTCAACACCAATGCGATCCATTGCTGATAATCCTGAATTTCAGAAATGGAAATCCAGTGTCAATTATTTGGGGGATCTGAAGAACGACGGTCAATGCATTTGTTGTCATCAGATGCAGGATGTGCTTTGGACAGAAAAAAACAGGCAAAAAAGTTTCGTATGAAAAACGATTACTGGATTTGGCCTCCCGCGGAAAAAGTGGGTGTGAGTGTCGTGGATGAGATCACACCTGAGTTGACAGATATTGCGTCTGATTCAATCTTTGCCGATGAGTTACAAGTTGCAGATCGATTCGGCATCCTTAAAGGTAAACGGATCTTTTCATCGACCGAATTTCGTGCTTTGCTGAATGCTTATCAAGATCGGGAATTCCTCGCGATCGATCATGAACTTCATAGGCCTTCCTACGTTGTTCGAGGAGATCACGTTGAGAAGCTGGAATTCAAAACATATTTGCATCAAGTCTTCAACTACGATCTCACCTGGCGACAATCGATTAATCAGTCAGTATTGGCCAGTCACCCAGGCTATCTGGTCGAACCTCTCGATGACGCCACACGAAGAAAACTCAATCTCGTGGGAAAGATGGCGTTTCGGCCTCTTGTTGGACCGCAGTCACCGGCTTGGGCCGGTGGTATTCGGCCGGATCGAATTATTATAAAATTTGGGGATTTGTCGGAAGATTTTACTCCCGAGGAATTCTATTTTTTATACCGCATCAAAGTTGTCGTGGGTGGGAAGTTTGAACTCACGGTCCTGGATGGTCCTAAAACGAGAATTATCCATCCGCATTCGATCTCAGTTCTCGACCTGCCACCCGAAGCGATTCAGATGATGAAGGATGCGCGGTGAAATGAGCGAGCTGTCTATAATGGGTATTTCGAGTTGCCATGGTTGTTAGCAGGCTGTTGATCAATGGTTTTGTTGGCGAGAATACGATTTTAGGGTCTACCTGTTCTTCAGTTTATGGCATCAGGAAAACAGGAAGGCAGGAGTAAAGTGCTGAGTAATCAAGCGTTCTTCTGGCTCGTAATAATTTTGTTAAAATGAAAACCTGAATCACATGCATGCTTCCTGCGTTCCTGTTTTCCTGATTAAAAACTTTTAACAGATCGAAGCGGAGCTAATCGTTCGGAGACCGCTAAATATTTTGTCACCATCTGCAACATTTAAAACCACTGCCCTCAGTTTCCAGGCTCGCTGACGCGAGGAAATCTCAGTTGCTCACATTGTAAGGGGGAGATTTCGTTGCGTCCTGATTTACATTGGCGATCTCTCACTGGCGAACAAGTCGCCAGTACTACCCAATAGGCGTTCAACTCAATAAGCCGAACAATCGTGATGCGTTGACTAGCTTCCGATTCTTCCGATGTTGCCCGTGGAATAGAGCAAGTGGTTCTTTCCTGTGGTCGCAAGATTCGGTCCTGAGAGACCCCAACTCCGGAGCCCCGCATCTTAAACGGGTACTACAAAGGGAAAAGTCTCTCAAAACCTCCTATCTTATCGATCTCCGGTGGTTTACCCGCTTCCGGCAACCGGGGTGATCTCTTGAGATCCCAGAAGGAACTAACTCTCAGGATGAAGCGCTGTTGTTCGTCTTCCGATAATTGAAATACAGAGTCAGTCGCGAGAAATGGATTTTTCGCCACAAGAAGATGAACAAACAAGGATGGTGCTTGAGATGACGGACCCGAACGAAGAAGATTTGCTCCGCGAAGTCGAAGAACTCAATGAACAGATTCAGGAATTGCAATCGAATCTGATGCAGACGCAAAAGCTCAGCTCTGTCGGTGCGTTGGCTTCTTCGACGACTCACGAGTTCAATAACATCCTGACCACCGTCATCAATTACGCCAAGATGGGGCTACGTCATAAAGACGAAAAGAACCGCGTCAAAGCGTTTGAAAAAATTCTGGCCGCCGGTCAACGTGCCTCCAAAATCACCTGCGGCATGTTGTCTTACGCTCGGCAACAAGGAAACCGCCAAGAGCCAACCGATGTCGTGCAGTTGGTCAAAAGTGTGATGGTGCTGGTCGAAAAAGACTTGCAGATGAATCGCATTCGCTGGCAGACCGACTATCTCGGACATCCCGAAGCCAATCTGAATGCGGGCCAGATTCAACAAGTCCTCGTGAACCTGGTGGTGAATGCACGCCAGGCGATGGAAGAGAAAGGGCAACTGTTTGTCACGGTTCGCAGTAACACGGAAGAGAACTGGGCCGAGGTTTCTGTTCGCGATACCGGTTCGGGAATTCCCGCAGACAAACTTCGTAATATCTTCAAACCGTTCTATACGACGAAAGAAGCCGATGCTCAAGGGCAAGGAGGAACCGGTTTAGGGTTGGCTTTGTGCAAAGACATCATTGACTCTCACGAAGGTCGCATCCGAGTCGAAAGCGCGATGGGCAAAGGAACCACATTCACTCTGAAATTCCCACTCTTGCGTGAGATTCCTCAACTCGAAAAAGTGGAAGAGATCCGCGAAGCAGGATAGGTTCTATAAGTTCTTCGCGTACTCGCGCAAAAACTTCAGCAACTCGGGTGAGCTTGCCTGATCGACTGTCTTGAAGCGGATGGTGATTTCTTCGCTGCCATCCGATTTGGCGGTGATGTCACGTTTGCTGCCGAGTCCGGCAATTTGTCCCAATGCGAATTGTTCGGCTTCGGCAGGAAGTTTGAGATCAATTCCCTCTCGACGTTTCGTATTGATCGATAGTGATGTCGAACTTCCCGCCGGAGTGATGTTGACGATGGTTTTATTCTGCCAATCCCAGTCGGCTTCCTGGAATGTCTGAATCAAAATTTCTTCCAGAGATTCCAGCGTCTCGGTTTTCCACAGAACTCGTTTGTTACTGGGGAATCCTTTTCTGGTGTAGTGCCATTTACGCCCAAGGACTTTCCAGGGTGAGAGGTCTTCGATATTCAGTTTTTCTGCCGAGACCTGTTTCAAATAGGCTTCCATTGCCGTGTCGAGAAACTCCCAAAATGCAGGTTGATCAATTTCCTCTTCCCAGTGGACTGCGATCTGCACTTCTTGCCACGGCCCGTTTTTGTTCTTCACACGAACCCGTTTGGTCTTTCCATAAACCGGCAGCTCATCCACTTCATCCAACGGTGGAAGATCGAGAGCTTCTGCCAGTTCATCCTGTTTGAACGTATTTTTCTTCACGCGAAATTTGAATGTCAGTAACCATTCTTCCCCCGTCATGGCGTGGAGGAACCAGGTCGAGGATTTTCCTTCTGCCGTCATTTCTACGACGGCTCGATTCTTCCAATTGATCTCCGGGAATCGTTTGTGTTTATTGATTCGCTCGACGACCGAGAGCAGCGCATCGCCTTCCCACTGACACTCATTGCCATTATGGGCGCGCCGTTCTTGAGTGTGCCATTTCTGACCATCTCGCTCCCAAGGCATCTTCTCATCTTTGCCGATGTGTCGGAGTTCGAGGTCGCCTTCCTGTTTGGTGGCCACTTCATCGACATTGAAGATCTCGGCTTCGGCTCGTTTCCCTTCTTTCAAGACCGGTTTCAAAATGTCAGCCGTCCAACTCGGATGATCTGATATAAAGCAATACGGCTCATCTTTCTTGCCGGGTAGTTTTTCAAGTCCCGTGATTTGCTCTGGCGTCCCCGCCGCGACAATCCAGCCACCGCCGTCACCTGCTTCGGGACCGACATCGACAATCCAGTCGGCACATTTAATCACATCGAGGTTGTGTTCGATCACAACGACCGAGTTCCCCGCTTCGACGAGTGACCCGAGCACTTTCAGTAACTTGCGAATGTCATCGAAATGTAATCCGGTGGTTGGTTCATCGAGTAGATAAAGTGTTTTTCCTGTTTGCGGTCGAGCCAGCTCGGCAGCCAGTTTGACACGTTGGGCCTCGCCCCCCGAAAGTGTCGGTGCCGACTGTCCCAAGGTCAGATAATCGAGTCCGATAGCACACAATGTTGCCAGGTACTGACGAATTTTGGGGACGTTATGGAACAGCTCATTCGCTTCGCCGATCGACATTTCCAACACGTCGGCAATCGATTTGCCACGAAACTTGACATCTAATGTTTCTTGATTAAAACGTCGACCTTTGCATGTCTCACACTCGACCCAGACATCGGGAAGAAAATGCATCTCAACACAAATTTGGCCGTTCCCTTCGCAGTCGTCACAGCGTCCACCTGCACGATTGAAGCTGAATCGTCCCGGACGATAGCCGCGAACTTTGGCTTCCGGCAGTCGCGAGAACAGATCACGAATATGATCGAACACGCCGGTATAGGTGGCCGGGTTCGAGGCGGGTGTCGATCCGAGTGGCTTCTGATCAACGACGACGAGTTTATTCAAGTTTTGGACACCCTGCAGATCGGCATGTTCGCCGGGATCTTCTCCCGATTTGGAAAAGTGTCGATTGACGGCTCGCGCGAGTGTTTCTTCGATGAGCGAACTTTTCCCGGACCCCGACACACCCGTGACGCAGGTCATGGTCCCCAATGGAATTTGCAGATCAACGTCCCTCAAGTTTCGATGCCGGACACCTAATAGTTCTAACCAGCCACCACCGGGGGGAATGTCATTTTTGACTCCCGAAGTTCGTCGATGTTCGGGAATCGGAATCTCTTCTTTTTTGGAAAGATAGCGTCCGGTGAGAGACGTTTTTGATCGTCCCAAACCTTTATGAGTTCCTTCGCCGACAATTGTCCCACCTAAACGACCGGCTCCCGGACCAAAATCGTACAGGCGGTCGGATGCTTCCAGCACTTCTCGGTCGTGTTCGACGAGAACCAGCGTGTTGCCCAAGTCGCGGAGTTTCTTGAGAGCCTCCAGGAGTCGGCGATTATCGCGAGGATGAAGACCGATGGTCGGTTCGTCGAGGACATACAGGACGCCGGTCAATGCGCGCCCGAGTTGACCTGCAAGTCGAATGCGTTGTGCTTCTCCCCCTGAAAGTGTCGGCAGAGACCGACCGAGATTGAGATAATCCAACCCGACATCGATCAAAAATGACAATCGATTTCGAGCTTCGGAGAGCAAATCGCCGGCAATTTGTTTTTCGCGTTTCGAGAGCACAATCGAATCGAAGAATTCAACCGCTTCATTGAGCGACTTCCGACAGACATCGTCGATGGTCTGTCCAGACAAACGGACTGCCGCCGCTTCTTCCTGCAATCGACTTCCGCGACAGACGGAACATTGCCCCTGGCTTAACTGCCCCTGTAACTTTCGACGATAGGTGTAAGAGAGTTGAGACGCCTGTTCGAGAGCCGTCATCAATCCCTTAAATCGAATCTTCTGATGACCGGCTTTGTCGATCGGGATCCATGTTTCTCCGTCATCACCAAAGAGGAGGATCCGACGATGTGACGAATCAAGGTAATCAAAGTATTCATCCGTCGGGATCTCATAATGATCACAAACTGCCTGCATCATCTCTGCAAACGCCGGGGTTTCTTTGAATGTCGGCCACGCAAGAATCGCACCGTCGGCAATTGTTTTATCGAGATCAATCAATTGTTCAATCAACGTCGAGCCTGATTCGGTCCCCAATCCCTCACATGCCGGGCACCAACCGAGCGAACTATTGAATGAGAAGTGATGCGGCGAATGCTCTTCAAAACTTCGTTCGCACGAATGACAGAACCGCGCTAACGAGAATGGTCGTTCTTCAAAAGTGTCATCGTCATTTTCGATGGCGGCAATCATCATACCGCGACCGTGATCGAGAGCCATCTCGACCGAGTCCGCCAGCCGTCCCCGTTTTTTGGGATCAACCGTGACACGATCAATCACCACGGCCACTTCATGATTCCGTTTGTGATCCATCTCGGGAACATTTTCCAGCCGATGAATCTCACCATCCACTCGAACGCGAGTGAATCCTTCCGCTTGCAGATTTTCCCAGACCGATTGAAAGGTTCGATTGATGGCAATTTCCAGCGGGGCGAGCAAGATGATCTTGGTTCCCGCTTCGAGTTCCAGCAGTCGTTCTATCACCTGATCGGTGGTTTGTGATTCGACCGGGATATGACAATCGGGACAATGTTGTGTCCCCAATCGGGCAAACAAGACCCGCAAATGGTCATAGATTTCGGTGATGGTGCCCACAGTGGCACGAGGTGTCGAACCGGTATTTTTTTGTTCGATGGCAATGGCGGGTGAGAGACCCTGAATATGTTCCACACGCGGTTTGGGCATCCGTCCCAAAAACTGACGGGCGTATGAGGAGAGTGATTCCACATACCGCCGTTGGCCTTCCGCATAAATCGTATCCATCGCCAGAGAAGTTTTTCCGCTACCGGAAGGACCGCAGAAAACAGACATCTGCTCGCGGGGAATCTCGACATTGAGATTTTGCAGATTGTGTTGTCTCGCACCGGTCACTTCGATGTTCTTGAATTCTTTCACGGATGTACGGCGGGCAAGCTGCTTCATCACGGGAGAATCTGTCACAGCCTGTCCACGTTTGGGTTTGCCGTTTGATTTGGCACGAGTCACCAGCTTCGGCAGAAACGGTAACAACGCTGTGCCAGTGTGGGACTTCCGAGTCTTGGCAATTTTTTCAGGCGGGCCTTCCGCAATGATCGTTCCACCACCTTCGCCCCCTTCGGGACCAAGGTCGATCACCCAGTCTGCCGTCTTGATCACATCGGAATTATGTTCGACGACCAAAACGGTGTTGCCTGCATCAACAAACCCATGCAGCACTTCCAGCAATTTTTCGACATCGGCAAAATGCAGTCCGGTCGTCGGTTCATCGAGCAAATAAAGAGTTTGTCCGGTGCTTCGCTTACCAAGTTCGCGAGCTAACTTGATCCGCTGGGCTTCGCCTCCCGAAAGAGTCGGTGAGGGTTGACCCAACTTCAGGTAGTCGAGACCCACGTCGTGCAATGTCTGTAACAATCGATGAATCTTCGGATGATTCTTAAAATGTAGCAGTGCTTCCTGAATGTCCATATTCAAGACATCGGCGATGCTCTTTCCTTTGTACTTCACTTCCAGCGTTTCATGATGGAACCGTTTCCCTTCGCAAACCGGGCACGTCACCCAGATGTCGGCGAGAAAATCCATTTCCAGTTTGTTCGAGCCGTGCCCTTCGCACGCTTCACAACGTCCCGAAGCGACATTGAAACTGAATCGCCCCGGTTTGTAACCACGTAACTTTGATTCGGGCAACTTGGTGTAAAGAGAACGAATTTCATCGAACAATTTGACATAAGTTGCCGGATTAGATCGCGGGGTGCGACCGATGGGTGATTGGTCGATATCGATGGCCTTATCAATATGTTCGAATCCTTCAATCGTGTCGTGAGCACCCGGCATCCCTTTGCCACCATTGATATCCCTGTTGACGGCTTGCCAAAGAATGTCATTGATGAGCGAACTTTTTCCCGAACCGCTGACGCCCGTCACGCAAACAAACTTGCCGAGCGGAATTTCGACCGCCACGTCTTTCAAGTTGTTGTGACGAGCTCCCGTGATTTTGATGGCATGACTGTTTCCTTCGCGACGTTCCTCGGGGACCGCAATGATTCGCTTGCCAGACAGATAGGCCCCCGTAACGCTTTTCTTTTTCTTCATCACTTCGGTCAGCGAGCCTTGCGCGACCACTTCTCCACCACGAACACCCGGACCGGGGCCGAAGTCGATGATTTGGTCGGCTGCCCGCATGGTTTCTTCGTCATGCTCGACGACAATGACCGTATTCCCCTGATCGCGAAGTTCGCACAAGCTGTCGAGCAGCATCGTGTTATCGCGAGGGTGTAAGCCGATGGATGGTTCGTCGAGAATGTAGATGACACCGACGAGTCCGCAACCGATTTGACTTGCCAACCGGATCCGCTGACTCTCTCCGCCCGACAGCGTCGGTGCTTTGCGATCCAAAGTGAGATAGTTGAGGCCGCAGCGAAGCAGGAACTCGACCCGTCCACGAATTTCTTTGAGTGCTTCCTCGGCGATGATCTGCTGCATGTCGTCGAGGACCAGACCTTCAAAAAAGTCATACGCTTTATCGAGACTCAAATGGCAGACATCTCCCAGTGATAACGAGCGATCTGCCTTCTTGCGTCCGAAGGAAGTTTTGGTCGTGGTGAGTCGCACGCTGCGAGCCTGTGTGTTGAGTCGCTCGCCGGCACAGGCGGTGCAATCGCGGAAGTCGAGATACTTTTCAATCTGCCGACGCCGCATGGGATTACGAGTGCTGCGGTAACTTTCCAGCAGTTCCTCAACGACTCCTTCATAGATGCCGCCATGCTTCCAGATCCCGCCGGAATGTCTCCATTCGTAGGTGATGTTGCGGTCGCCCATGCCGTAGAGAAACAAATTATGAGCCTCTTCGGAGAGCTCGCTCCATTCGGTTTTGAGGAGTGTGTCTTGGTCGAGTTCCAAATCTTCCTCGATAGCCCGCGCGATCCCTTTGTAGAGGTGTTTCTTCCAGCGACCAATTTTGCGAATCGGCCCTAACAGCTCGATAGCTCCCGTCCATAATGTTTTCGACGGGTCGGGAATCAATTTGTCAAAGAGTAACTCGTGCCGCATTCCCAGGCCGTTACATTCCTGACACATCCCAACCGGACTGTTAAAGCTGAACAGTTGCGGCGAGGGAGGTTCGTAACTGATGCCGCAATGGGTGCAGGCATATTTGGAACTGTAAAGTCGGTCGTCGAATTTATCGTTCTCTTTCTGGATGGCAACAAGCAGCGCACCTTGTGATTGATGCAACGCTGTTTCGATCGTTTCGGCCAGTCGCGTTCGAGTCACTTTGCCGGCAACCAAGCGATCAATGACCACTTCAATCGTGTGTTTCATATGGCGACCCAGTTGCAGGTCGTCAGTCAGTTGGACCACTTCACCATTCACACGAGCACGGAGAAATCCCTGTTTGAGCAGATCTTCAAACAGGTCTTTGTATTCTCCTTTTTGTTGTTGAATCAGTGGAGCAAGAACTAAATATTTCGTCCCCTCGGGAATCTGTTGCAGTGATTCCAGAATGGTTTCGGAGGATTGTGCGGTAATCGGTCGGTCACATTCGGTGCAATGTCCTTGCCCCACTCTCGCAAACAAGACTCGCAGATAATCGTAAATCTCGGTGATGGTTCCCACGGTGCTGCGTGGATTCCGCCCGCTCGTTTTCTGCTGAATGGAGATTGACGGCGCGAGTCCTTGAATCAGATCGACATTCGGTTTCGGCATCTGACCGAGAAACTGTCTCGCGTATGCGGACAGCGATTCGACGTATCGGCGTTGCCCTTCCGCATACAGGGTGTCAAAGGCCAGCGAGCTTTTCCCCGAGCCAGAGACGCCCGTCATCACGACCAGCTTGTTCCGAGGGATGATGAGATCGACGTTTTGCAGATTGTGCTCACGGGCGCCGCGAATCGTAATGTCAGAGAGAGTCATGCCGTGTGAGTTTCTACAATCTTGAGAATACACTTACCTGAGTAGTCAGAGAGTAATTATAGGAGCGGAGGAAAGCGGGTAGCAACTGAACACTCTCGGGCAGAACTGATTCTACGTGATTCGTGCAATTGCTGGCATTTTGCAAGTGCATTGACACTGGCTGTCAGGTTGTGAAAATGAGGACTTAGCAGTCAACAAAACAAACACGACGCAGCAATCACCAGGAGTGAACGACTATGGGCGGCCCAATTGTGCGAACCGGAACGACACCCAAGTTTTGGGAAAACTACGAGAAAATCTTTGGCGACGAAGGTGACAAACCAAAGGGGAAAAAAGGGAGCAAGAAAAAAACAACAAAAAAGAAGTCAGCGAAGAAGACCACCACTTCTGTGAAGAAGAAGAAGGCGACCAAAAAGAAAGCAACCACAAAGAAAGTTGCCAAGAAAAAAGCCATCAAGAAAAAAACTGCTAAAAAGAAAAGCAAGAAGTGAAGCTGGTGTCTTGTGGTTTTTGAAATTAACAGACCACTTGCCTCTCTTCAAAAAAAGAGTCCGCGCCAAAAAGTAATTGATATTTGTTCACACTTACGCTAATCTTGTGATGAGTGCAATGAGCCTAATAATGGTTGCTGAAAATGGCGTTACCACAATCAAGAGAATCTCGTCAATTTTATCGAGCAGGATTGCAAAGATTTGAGGATGCTCAGTGCTTACTGAGAAGTGAAGTGCGCACAACAGGAGCGATATATCTGGCTGGTTACGGAGTTGAATGCTTGCTGAAATCTTTAGTGCTCTCACACGTGCCGGTCTCTCAGCAACCCGATGTCGCCTCAACATTTCGTGGTAGACGGGCACATAATTTCGATTGGTTGAAAGAACGCTATTATCAACTTCAGGGTTCACATTTCCCGCCTGAAATTTCCAGGTCATTCACTTTGGTCAACACTTGGGGGACCGAGTGGAGGTATCGATCTGGATTAGCGGCGCCGCGTGAAGCAGAGCGGTTTTTGCAGGCGGCGGACGAAATCATCCAATGGGTCGATGGGAGGTTATGACAATGGTGGTTATTCGAGACGAAAACAAAGCCGATGAAAATCTAAAGGCAATTGCCAAATGTTTATTGGAGTATGAAAAATCCCACTCTCAAGCTCAGATTGAAGTCTACCGTCAGAACTCTGCCTCAGTACGAATCCGAATTATTGACCCTGACTTTGGCGGCAAGTCGAACGCCGATCGACACGACTATGTGTGGGATTTTCTGGCAAAACTTACCGAAGATCAACAGAGCGATATGAGTATGCTTGTACTCTTAACACCAGACGAAGTTTCGGGTTCTTTTGCGAACCTTGAATTCGAAGATCGCACACAATCGGTACTATAGTTTGTTTCCATGATCCATACGGACGACAGCATGCCATTACTCTCTCCAGAAGATCGTGCAGAGTTAGACTTTGAAAAGCTCGGGGCTGTTCTTGAGCCGTTGGTCGAATCGGATCGTTTGACAGATGCTGAGCGGAGAGCGGTCGAGTTGTGCATTCGGGCCACCTTCGATTTTCTCTTGGCTGAATCACAGATCAAAATGGATGAATTTTACAAACGGGATGATGTCCAACAACGCGTGGTGCGCTCGCGAGAAGAATGGCTGGCCAATCATCCGAATGCGAAGGCAGGGGATATGGTTATTATTAGTGCGGCTTGGCATGTCGCCTCACACGATGCGTCAGGTCATTTACAATTAACCCGCGTCAATGATCCTTGGGCGGAACTTCCGGGAGATGAGTCGCCGTGAATGGCAATTCTCACGCAGTTTTGTAGGGCAGGGGCCTCTCTGCCGAGAATAATACGTGTGAGAAAAATGTGTGCGGTCTGAGGGGAAAATGTGATATCTTGAGGGTGACCTCTTGAGCAGATAGAGAAGCCATCCATGAATGCTTCCCAAAATCCCGCAACTTACGATTCGACCGGCAGAGCGAATGCTCCCGAAATTAGAACTTCTGCCGCGCATCGCTGGCCCAGAATGCTTGTCACCTTTGCTGCAACGTATTACCTGCTCAGTGCATTGACGTTGCCGTTCGTCAACAAGATTTGGCTGGGTGAAATACCCTTGCTGGCCCTCTTTCAATTGCCGAAGTCGGTTCTGAAATCGGTCGTTCATCCACCTCTTCTGTCGGCAATGGGCTTTCTGGGTTTATCGTACGGCTCGGCCTCACCCGATTACGGTGCCACTCATGGTTGGGCCATGGCCATCATGGTCACATTACCTGCTTTGTTGATCGTTGGTCTCCTATTGATGCCGAGACAATTGCTACAACGAAGAACACTGGTTGTGGTGATTCTGGTCTGTGCGGGCATTGATGCTGTGGTGACGCTGTGGTTTGACAGTGTCTCGCATTTCAAGCTCTATAATGCTTCGTATTTTTAATTCATAATCCGTTCAATTCGAATTGAGAGGCGATGTCTTTAACTTCGATCATTCAAGAGGGATTTGAGCAATCCGTTCTCCTCTATCGCGATTTAGTGGACTCTCTCGACGAAGAAAGTCTGGATAGAAAGCTGCCGGGTCTTCCATCAAACACAATGGGTTCGCAATTATGGTGTGTCGTGGGAGCCAGGGAGAGTTACACCAATGCCATTCAAGCTAACGAATAGTCGGGCTTCAATTGCTCGCTGAACTCAACGACAAACAAAACGTCTGTAACCGATGCACTCCAGAGCTCCGGCGATGGTGTGTTAGCGGTTTTGTGCCACCTTGATTCTTTCACCGATGTCCAGAATCGATTGATGATCGATTTGTTGGAACATGAAGCGGCCCACCACGGACAATTGATCCGCTATCTGTATGGGTTACGACTGACCATTCCCGATCGCTGGAAAACGAAATACGCTTTGAAGTAGATTTTAGACTGACACTCTCAAAGGTCCTGCGATCAAAACGGCGGTCGATCACCGGGAGGACGACCACCGGGTGGTGGTCCACGACGTTCGGGAGGTCGATTATTGTCTGGCCCTCGCGGAGGTGGAGCCTCTCGTGGTGGTTGCATCAATACCTGAGGCCCCAACAGATCCATGCCGGCCTGTAGTTCACCGCGCACTAATTGATCATCGTTATTGGTGTCAGCGCGTCGAATGATGTGACGGGGGAATTCGCTCGGGTCGAGTCGCCCGTTCAAATCATGGTCATACTCGTCAAAGATCTGAGCAGTCGTCATACCGGGACGTGGCGGACGAATCACCGTTTCTGCACGTGGAGGCGGTTCGATCTCCACCGAAGTCTCGGAGTCATCCTCCGCTGTTTCTGCCGTCGATTCGGGGGCAACATTCACTTCGGGAAGACCGGTTGATTGTCCCCACAGCAAGTACAACAAGAGCAATATAATCAGTGCGAGTGCCGAGATGACTAACATCCATCGTTGTTCGCGGACTTTAGAAACAATCTCGATCTCATGACGGGTTTGATCGATGACCGCTTCCAATTCATGAGCGGTGATATCGGATTGCGACTCGATCAGGATGCCCGATCCCGAACCGCCCAAGACATTGACGCCCCTCATTTGTAGCCAGCCTTCAATCGCCTGGACGAATTGATCCATCGATGAGTATCGATCTTGAGGATCTTTAGCCAATGCCTTCATGCAGATGGCTTCCATGTCGGGCGAAAGATCCACACGAAATTTTGAGGGAGGGGTGAGCTTCCCATGCACAATCTCACCGAGGATCGCCATGGTATCACCCGAGTAGAGACGCTTCCCGGCCAGAAGCTCCCACATGATGACTCCCAGACTGAAGATGTCTGTTGCCGGAGTAAGATCCTGATTATTGATCGCCTGCTCGGGAGACATGTAAGAAGGTGTCCCGATCGCGTGGCCATCGAGAGTCAACATCGAATCTTCGTTATTCTGATAGAAACTCGCCAAGCCAAAGTCGAGGACAACCGGCTCCCCTCGCCGGTCGATCATGATGTTGCCGGGTTTCAGATCTCGATGCAATATTCCTTGATGATGAGCTTCTGCAACAGCCGCCGCGATGCTGCGAACAATCTGAGCGACTTCTTTTTCTTCAAAGCGTTCCGTCTCTTCAATGACCTGAACAAGGGAAATCCCTTCAATGTAGGCCATGGAAATATAAAGAGAGTTATCAACAATCCCCACATCGTGAATCGGACAAATGTTGGGATGAGACAAGGACGCGGCAGCTTTTGCCTCGCGAAGAAAGCGTTTTTGAATGACAGTATCATTGGCATCGGGTTTGATGAGTGGCACTTTCAACGCCACCTTTCGTCCCAGCACCGTATCGGTTGCCAACATGACCGTCGCCATCGCACCCGATCCGAGCGAACGCTCTAACCGGTATCGACCGAAGGTGTCATGGGGCTTGAAACTGCCTTCGCCACCCAGAATAAACTCATGGCTGTCGAAGACAGATTCTTTTTGATCATCTGCCATGTGGTGCTTCTAACAATTTCATGAATCGCTCGGGGGAACGATCAATGAGTGTATTATTTTCCCTAATATCTTAGCCAAATAGTTTGCAGGGAGGCAGAATCACGTTCAAAAAAAGGATTATGGAGAAAAAGTGTCTCCAAACTGAACAATTATTCGGTCTGTGAGAAAGACCGAGACAGAGCGTGAATTGATCCAGTTATTCCGAAAAAAACGATGTTTACGACTCAAACAGATGATTGGGATCAAACTCGGCTCCGCAATACAGGCAACGCTGGTGACGACTGCTGACCTTTCGACCACATTCGCTGCATTCAAATACTGGAGTGTGCATGCGGCCGTCTTCCCGACCATCTCGCAGGTCGATCTCCTGCATCCGAGCTTCAATATCTTCGTCACTGAGATTTGTTCGCTCTCGAATCAACTCCCACATGGCCTGACAAGTCAGCGCCAGCGAATCAATACGAGCCGAGACTCGCTGTATTTCACCTTTGACGGAAATCGCTTTTTGCTCGGCACGAGACGCGTTTGACTTCGCCTGATGAATTTGTCCTTGCTGATAAAATTCCCAGAACATGATCTCTCCAATGATGTGGTCAGTTGGTCGTCAACAATCATAACGCATGTTTGAATCACCCGGATCTCAAGCCTTTCTTCGGTCAGACTCGTTAGAACCTAAAAAAACCGTAACGAATCTTCATTTTCCAGTAAACATTTCAAAAAGAACGAGAAATTTTCGGACAACAGGTCGATTTAACGAAGTAGGGTGAACTTAACACCCGAGATGAGTCCCTACCTTCCGAGTGCTTCCGGAGGTGAACATGCAGAATTTGAATGTCGGCGATTTCGTCGAGAATGCCGCTGTGGTTCCGCACGATGCGGCCATCTCACAGGCGGTCGAAAAGATGATCGCTCACCAAAGTGATCGCGTCTATCTGACGGACGAAACGGGGAGTGTCACTCGTGTGATCTGTGATTACACGCTCTTTAAAGCGATTGTTCGCGGCGATCTTGCGAGTTGCTCACTCAATCAACTCGCCTCCCCGCTACAAAACTGTTTGAAACCTTCGCAGCCGCTTTCACAAGCGGCTGTTTTATTTCGAAATGGCTCAATGAGAGAAATTGCGGTATTTGAATCTCACCAGTTTTTGGGAGTTCTCAAGCGTCAAACGCTTCTGGCCCAATTCATAGAAAATGAAGAGAAGATCGCTCAACCGCCTCAGTTTCCAACGATTGACCATGACGCCCGAACTTCTCAAAGCTCAACCCTCTCCGGGTTCGATCATCCTCAGACACGAAAAATCGGATAACTCTTTTTTCACAGAATCACTGAGCCCAGACGGGGGTTTCAGTCTGCGAGTTTGCACTCGCCGGTGCCAAACGACTGGCAGACGATTTCTCTTCTAGCAGGTTTTCCCACTTCAACGTGCGACCCGCCTGAAAATCTTCGTTGGTGAAAGAACTCTTGGCTGTCGCCACTTTCTGATAGCTGGGATTTTCTGAGTTCGTTTGCTCTGCCGGCATTGCCACTCTCGTGACAGATCGTTCGGGAAGCTCGGTTCGATTACTGATCAAGATTTCGTAGCCTGTCGCGTCTTGCGAATTGGATTCGATGCTAATTGTAATTCCCGTCTTTGTGGAAGATTGCAAAGCGACAGCAATCGCATCTACTTCATCGGTCGTCAAGAGGTGAGTCGGTGTACTCACCGCATCGGCAGGGGCATGTTTCGGTGGTTCTGGTTCTTCGACAATATTGGGCATCGCCTTCGCGACGGGTTGTGATTCCACAGTTTTCGCGATGGAGTCGTTTGCACCGCGATACAATTCCGAGAGCGACGCCGCATCCAACATCTTGTAAATTTCTTTCAGACCTGCATAGAGCCCGGAGTTTTTCTCGCGGTCGGCCGCCATGCAAATTCCGATGAGCTCACCCGCTCGGTTAAACAATCCACCCCCCGAGCGTCCCGACACGGGAGCTTGCGTGCATTCAATGATGCTCGAACCGACAAACTGATCGACCGATTTGACAAACATTTGCCAGCGTGTGGGAGGTTCACCATTTCCACACCCCACACTGAAGACCAAGTCACGTGCGCGAATCAAGCGAGGATCTTGAGAGACTTTAATCGCTGGTAACACACGATTCGGTTGAATAGCAAGCAAGCCGACGTCGGCTTTGTCGTCGTAACGCAGCAGCTTCCCTTGCCAAGTCGTGGGCTTGTCCCCTTCAAAATAATCGACAGAAATTTGCGTGTTCTGATCGCTGCCTCTGAAAATGTGACCACAACTGATAATGAGCGTGTATGAGGGACGGCTCTCGATGATGGTCCCTGTGCCAAAATTGACACTGCCACCTTGATTCACCCGCAACCGAACTGATGCCTGCATCGGCTGAGTCGTGATGGGGCCTCGTTCGTCGGATCTCTCGGCGACTTTCTCCGTTTCCGGTGCTTCTTCGCTCTGACCGCGAACAGTTTCAATGTCTTCGGGTTTGATCTCTTTGCTTTTTCCGAGAAACGGAATCGGAATTCCACGTCGGAACAGCGGTCGATCTTCTTCCGCGATTTGCAGATTCAGATTTTTGGACGGGTCTTTGGTCGACTTGCCTCTGGGAATTTTCGACATCAATCGCGCCAGCGTCATTTCCGATTGGGGGCCAATGAGTCGTTGTACCGGTTTCTCGTCGATGACGAGAATGAATTGGGGAATCGATTCGACTCCATATTTTGCAGCCAGTTCGGGATTCTTTTCGACATCGACCTTACGAATGGGATAGCCCTTTCGTATTAATTTCTCGACGGTCGGGGCCATCGATTGACAGGGCCCACAATAACTCGCCGTAAAGTCGAGCAATTCACCTTGCGGAGCACCCCCCAAAGTTGAGAGGGTCAGCAACAATGCGGATAACGAATTCATTTCGAATCTCCTGCTTGTTTTCGCATAAGCGAGAAGACAGGCCGACTCGAAACAACGTCATCTGATCCGGTTCCGAAAACCGGTCTTTTGACTGTTCCTGTCCGCTTGGCATCCTTGCCTGGACGAATGTAAAAACGGGAAAGAGAGTGAAAAGGTTACAATTTCCCGGTCCCTTTCCGGCAATCCTTGCCGATCGGGGGTGAATCTGTAATTGATCGTAAAACTCTTTGCAACACGAGTTTACAATCATTTTGCGGTCGATTTCGTCTTGACACACAATTTTCACCAAGGAAGGAATGCACAGACAATGCCATTCCAAAAGAATTGTTTTCCCCTCTTAACCTGGGTCTGTTGCGAAACAGCTCGAAACAGTCTGTCTTGGAAAGTTTCAGACTTCGAGAAATGGTTTTTCTGAGCCAGATTACGTCTCTCACTCTCGGGAATCTGCCCTCTCCATTGATGCGCGGTGTACTTTCCAGAATCCACACGTGTATAATGACTTAATGCGTCCGCAGGCCGGGACCAGATGCTTGATTTAGAAATTTTTGATTCAGTAAATCATGGTTTTGGCGGTAAGATACTGAGACAACCCTCCACCGGGTGGACACCAAGACCCTACCTTTGCCCGCCCAGCCAACGCCGCACATCCTCCAGCCTACTGACTATCAACCTGTTTCGATCTGCCAAGATTCTAGAAACCGGGTCGTCGATCAGACATAACCGAATGTGAATTGTCATGAGTTTGAACTCCACAAAACATTACGCGACCGCACGAACAACATATGGCCCCGCAATGTGTGTTGCTTTCGTTGCTCTGGCTCTGCTCTTGCCAGGATGCAAGGAAGAATCGATCCACTCGTACGTTGCTCCGAAAGCCAAACCGATCTCGATGACTCCTCCGATGACAGCGAGCGGACCGGCAGAGCCAACGCGGATGCTGGCAGCAATTTTGCGACAACCCGAGAAAACCTGGTTCTTCAAATTGACGGCTCCCCCCGAAGAGGCAGCCGCTCTCAGAGAGCAGTTCGGTCAATTTGTTGCCTCCACAACCTTCACCAACGACCAACCTTCCTGGGAAGTTCCCGAAGACTGGATCGAGACGCCCGGCAATCAGTTTCGATATGTCACATATCAGATGGGAGCGGGCGGCCCCGAACTCAGTATTTCGACTTTGTCCAGTCCTGAAGATGAGGTCGCGGGTGCCGTGGCCAATATCAATCGCTGGCGCGGACAGTTGGGCCTGTCGGATTTGGAACCCAAGCAATATCAAAACGCGCTGGCTGCCGACAACGACTCCGAAATATTGCCTGAAGACGAAGGAGAAATTGTCTCCATCACCACACCGGCCGGATCTGCCATTCTGGTCGATTTTGTCGGCGAAATGTCTTCTGGTGGCGGGCCTCCCTTTGCCAACATGGGAAGACCGCAAGCCGCTCCCGCGACACTACCTTCCACATCTTCTGACAGTGCTACGTTCTCTCCACCTAAAAGGTGGAAGCAGGGTGAACTCAGTTCGATGCGGAAAGCCGCGTATGTTGTCGGCGAGGGAGAGAACTCGCTGGAGATCACTGTCATTCCCCTCTCCTCACAAAGTGGCTCATTGCTCGACAACGTCAATCGTTGGCGCGGACAAGTCCAGTTACCCGATTGGACGGAACAGGAACTTTCCAGCGCGAACAAAAATTTGATCGGTCAAGGTTTCACGGCGGATTACGTTAAGTTGGTTGGCTCTGAAGAAACCATTCTGGGAGCCATCATCAGTCGCGGAGATCGAAACTGGTTTATCAAGCTGAAAGGGCCAAATGACTTGGCCGAGCAGGAGACAGAAAACTTCGAGCAGTTCGTCAAAGCGATAGAGTTTTAACGAGCCTTTCGACCTAAAGATTCGCAAACCACACATATTTAGAGATTCCGGGGCAATCATGGCCACTCAAACACCAACACTCGATCAGACAGCCGAACAACCGTTTCCCAAAAAGGAATCGCAACAGGATTTCGGCCACATCATCAATTCCATTTTGCGACCGTTAGCATCATTGAAGTTGACGGTGGTGTTGTTCGCTCTGTCGATTCTGGTTGTGCTCTTCGGGACTCTGGCACAGGTTTCCAGCGACATTTGGGAAGTGATTGATACTTACTTCCGAGTCGATTTCAGCAAAGTCTTTTCAAGTACGTTTCCCTGGTTCCATCTCGAACAGTTCTTCGTCAAAGTCCCCCTTCAGATCTTCTTTCCGCCAGCTTTTACTGGCAGCCCGATGGAAGTCTTGGGATCATTCCCGTTTCCCAAAGGTTGGTTGATCGGTCTGGTCATGGGACTGAACCTGTTTGCCGCTCATACCGTTCGCTTCAAGATACAAGCCAAAGGCTCTCGCCTGTGGATCGGTCTCGGCGTGTTGGCATTCGGAATGTTTGTCACGTGGGCCGTCATCATGAGCGGCAGTGGCAAAGATGTGCAGACCGACTATCAAGTCTCGTGGAATATTCTCTGGCAGGGGATGCAATTCTCGCTGTTGGCACTCATTGGAACTTTAGGGTATGGCATCGCCAAGGCTGATCCTGAAAAGAAGTGGCATCGCTCACTCATGGGACTGGGAATCGTCATCTCGATACCACTGCTCGTCTGGATGTTCTGGAGTGGCTCGGAAGTTCCCATTGATGATTCCGGGATGCGAATCCTGTGGCAACTCGTCAAAGGGACTTTCGCCGGAGTGGTCTTATTGATCGGTTGTATGATCGTCTTCCGCAAACGAGCCGGCATTGTTCTGCTGCATGGAGGCATCGGCCTCATGATGTTCTATGAAGTCCTTGTTGGAGTGGCTGCCGACGAAGCCCAAATGCACATCGTCGAAGGCGAGACGGTCAACTTCGCCCGCGACATTCGCGAATTCGAATTGGCCGTCACGAAACCGCTCAATGATGATGAAGATCAGGTCACCGTGATTCCGGGAGGAATTCTGAAACAGTACTTCCCGGAAAAAAAACCTGAGGATCCGATCCTCTCTCACGAAGAGTTGCCGTTCGACATTCGGATCGATGAATACATACCCAACGCTCGGCTCAAACGAGCTTCCGGCGCGGATCAGAAAAAAGTGACTGGCGGGTTCGGTAAAGAGTTTGCTCCCGATCCGGTTGCCACGGCGACGGGAACCAGCAGCAGTGAACAGGTCGACCAACCGTCCGCATATGTCACTTTCTTCAAGAAAGGGAATCCTGACGAAATCATCAGCCAAAGCCTGCTTGCGATTCAACCCGCGTCGATGGATCAAGGGGAAGCGGTCACTGTGGGTGACGAAGAATATCAAGTCTTCTTGCGGTTCAAACGACTCTACAAACCGTACTCCGTCTATCTCGAAGACGCCCAGCAAATCAATTACGAGGGAACAACAACTCCCCGCGACTATTCGTCACAAATCGTTCTGAAAGATTCCGAAACGAATAACAATCTCGAAGCCAAAATCTGGATGAACAACCCACTACGTTACGGCGGTGAGACGTTCTATCAATCGGGCATGGCGTCCGATCCAAACGGCCCCGATTCGACCACTCTCTCTGTGGTGACCAACACCGGATGGATGGTCCCCTATGTCTCGTGTGCCATTGTCGGTGTTGGAATGCTGGCACAGTTTCTGATGACACTCGCCCGGTTCCTCAATCGACGAAATCGTGAAGAGCCTGCGAATGTCGTGTTCGCCGATAATGATGATCAAAAGGCCGAGCCAAAACCGTCTCTCGATGATTCCACCGCTCGCTCCAAAGTGGCCATCTGGTTCCCGTTAGCGATGACTGTGCTGATGGCCCTATACCTGGGTGGCAAACTTCCCGCTCCCAAAGCAGAAGACGGAGAGTTCAATTTGTATGCGTTCGGGCAAATCCCCGTTCGCGAACAGGGCCGCCTGAAACCACTCGATTCGGTCGCCCGAAATACATTGCGAGCTTTGTCGAAGAAAGTTGAGTTTGAAGATTTCAACAAAAACAAACAGCCAGCGATCAAGTTCCTGCTCGATCTGATGATCCCTATTGAAGTCAAGAAGGATTCCGAATCTCCCAAGTCTTTCGGCACTCAAGCCGACGGATACGAAGTGTTCTATGTTGAGAACTTGGAAGTCCAAAAGTTCTTCGAGTTAGAGAAGAGAAAAGGCTTTCTTTATTCGTACAACGAACTCAAACCCCAGATCCCGAAGATGCTCGAGCATCTTCAAAACATCCAGGCGATCAAGCAAGGAAAAAAAGAAGGCGATCTGAGTGTGATGGATCTGAAGCTCGAAGAACTGTTCACCAAGTTCAAAACTTATCACACCATTCGCGACGGGTTCATTCCGCTTCCGGCCGATGAAGTGATGCCCGATCTGGCAGATGGCTCACAGTCCCCACAAGAAAGCATGGCACGAGTCGTCGAAGCGATTCGCTTGAAACAAAACTACGAGAAAGATTTGATCGAAAGCCAAGTGCCATTACTGATCCCGGAAATTTCCAGTGGGCACAAGACCGATGAGCCTGAGTACGCCGGGAATTGGTTACCTTTTCCGTCCGAAAAGCTCATTCCCGAAATTGCTCCCAAACTCTTCCTCTTTGAAGATGCTCTGTTTCAACGAGGGTTTCTGGAAGAAGAACCTCAAGAGCCTCAAGAGGCCAATCCACTCGCCAGTCTGTTCTCAAAAATTCGCACCGCCTATATCGAAGATAAACCAAAGCAATTTAATAAGGCCGTTGCCGGCTATCTCGGGTATCTAAACGATGCGCCTCCGCCCGACATGGACAAATCACGCATCGCCTACGAAGCCTATTTCAATCATACCTCGCTCTATTATTACGCCGCCGTCATTTCGATTTTCGCGTTCATGTTAGGACTGTTCTCCTGGATTGGCTGGTCAGAACCATTCCGCAAAGCGGCCTTCTGGATCACCGTCTTCCTGTTGGTTGTTCACACTTATGGTTTGGTCTCACGAATCTATATTTCCGGTCGACCTCCCGTGACGAACTTGTATTCGTCGGCCATCTTTATTGGTTGGGGAGCCATCGCTCTCGGCCTGTTACTCGAATGGTTGTATCCGATCGGCATCGCCATCGTGATTTCGTCCGCCATGAGTTTCGGGACTTTGTTGATTGCCCAGTTTTTAGCTATCGGTGGTGACACCATCGGTGTGTTGCAAGCAGTGTTGGATACTCAGTTCTGGCTGGCCACTCACGTGGTTTGTATCACGTTTGGTTATGCGACCACCTTTGTGGCGGGGTTCCTGGGACTTGCCTACTTCGTGCGCGGATTTCTCACACCGACTCTCAGCAAACCATTGGCCCGCGATCTCACGCGCATGATTTACGGCATCCTCTGCTTCTCGATCTTCTTCAGTTTTGTGGGAACAGTCCTCGGCGGACTGTGGGCCGATGACTCCTGGGGACGATTCTGGGGTTGGGATCCAAAAGAGAACGGCGCTCTGATTATTGTGCTGTGGAACGCTCTTGTCCTGCATGCACGATGGGGTGGATTGGTTAAAGATCGTGGACTCGCCTGTCTCGCCATGGGAGGCAACATAGCCACCGCCTGGTCGTGGTTCGGTGTGAACGAATTGGGAGTCGGCCTGCATGCGTACGGATTTACCGATGGTGTCCTGTTCGCACTGGGGACTTTCTACATCATACAGTTGACGATCATTGCCATCGCGGCATCCGTTCCACTCAAGCATTGGTGGAGCTTCAAACGACAAGACATGCCAAAAGCCGGTTAACAGCCCGTTGAAAAACTTGATCCTGCGACGAGTCGGGTTTTTCGGGATACTACTTTCTTCATTCTTTAGAATTAGGAAAGCAGGAAGTCAGGAGAAAGTGCTGAGTCCTACACGACCACGACGCTCATAGCGTCGTTTCAATGTCATACCGATTTTTCAGAACCCGTAGAGTACTCATCGACTTCGTGGAATATTGAAGAGTTCTTCTGGCCAACTCTGATTAGATAAGATGAGAACCTGAACTACATGATGCTTGCTTCCTGAATTCCTGTCTTCCTGATAAAAAATCTTTTGCGAAATCGGAGCGGAGCGAATCGACCGGGGGAAGAACTGACCCGTTTCAATTTTAAGATGTTATTTTCAAAGTTGAAAAGCAGTCCCTGTTTGAAGCCGGTGATTTTGAGGTACGACCTTACAGGTGAGAAAACGAGATGTCGCGGCCACAGAAAAGAGCAACTTGCTCTAGATTCGACAGAATTCGCGAGCCGAGGTGAGTCCCAAGCGGATGACGACCCGATCTTCGTCCAGTTGATACAGCGTTTGCATCGCGCGACCATATTTTTCCAATTGTGGACGATAGATCGTCTTCAATCGTTCCACATCGTCGGCAGTCGTTGCCGAGTCGGTCTTATAGTCGATCACATCGGCAGCAATGACTTTTCCATCGCGTCGATACAACACCACGCGGTCGACAATGCCGTTAATCAGTTCGGTGTCGGTACGGTAAAAAATCCGTCGTTCCTGCTGGACAAGGAATTCAATCGAGGCGTCTTTCAATTCTGACGCCAAATCGGGAAACAGTTCCGGTGCCACCTCGGCTCGATACTGACTCGAATCCAACTCTCGACAGATATCGGGGGATTGAATCGTCTCTTTGAACCAGTCGAGAGAACTTTCCACATCCAAACCGGGGCGAGCAAACTGACCTGCCACTTTCAGCAGTTCTCTGTCCTCTGGCAGTTCTTCGTCGAGCCAATCGATTTTCTCTAACCAGGCGTGAATGAGCGAGCCTCGCGCTCGTTCCAGAGACTTCGTGGGCTGTAGAAGTTCCGACATCGACACGACTCCTGTTTCGTGAGCGGACGGTTTGATCAGTTCCAAATTACGACGGCGACGTTTACCGGCATCGGCAAGCTGAATCGGTTTGGCCTCTTCGATTGTCTCTGTAACATTTTCTGAACGGCAAGACAGAAAGTTGTCGCGATGATGCTCGTACCAGTCTGGTTCTCCGATTTCTCGAATCGTTGTGGCGGGAGCGAGTTCTTCTGTCGCCAATGCATTCGTGACCAGTGTCGATGCACGTAACGAATCCGGGTTTTGTTTGGGATCGACTATCACATGCAACGCATGGACGGCTCGTGTCATCGCCACATACAGTAAACAAAGTGCTTCATTGATTGTCCGTGCCCGGTGTTGTGCGTGCATCGCCTGTAATTCATCAGGCATGAGAGGAAGTAGGTCTTTGCTGAAATAGCGAGAAACTCGCGTCACCGGGGCCGTGGGCTGTAGTCGTTCGACAATATATTTATCGCGTCCCGAAACGATGTTGCCGTCCAGTTCGGGCAAGACGACCAAATCGAATTGTAATCCCTTTGATTGATGAACGGTCATCACTCGCACGTCAGCCGAAGAGGGAGATTCCACTTTCGTTTCTTCCACATACGTGACAAAGTCGGCAGGATTGAGAGTCGCCCGTGATTCGTATTCCCAAGCCAATTCGACCAGTTGCAGCAGTCGGTCGAGTTCACGGCGATCGCAATGCGACGCCAATTCTCTCACCCAGCCATCAATCGTCGCACCATAACCATCTTGAAGGAGCTGTCGTCTCATCCGCGAGGCGATGGCTCGCGCGGTCGGATCGCTCCGATGATTTTTGTAATTGATCACTTCTGCCAGTGGCGAATGAACGACATTAAACCTCGCGATCAAATCTCCCGGATGTGCGGCCATCTTCATCAATGACAAGATGTAAATGACGGCAGCCGCATCCGTTAAAGGGTTCCCCCCTTCTTCACTGGCAAAAACCGGTTCTCGTCCATTAGCGGGATTTCGCAGATAGTGAATGATGCGACCGACGGTTTGATTGGTGCGAGTTAAAACTCCGATGGTGCAGCCGGGATGATCGCGATGCAAGACGGCAACCTTTTCCGCGACATGCCGAGAATTCTGCCACTTATCGGTCTTCCCGTCATCATCGACGGGATAAGTCTCTAATTGGAAATAGCCTCGATACTCTTTATGAAACGTCTCGTGAATCTTAAACCGATCTTGCCAGGTATGCCTGACATCCGGGTCATTCTCCAGCGAGGGATTTGTATCGAGTGACCTGAAAACATCGTTCACGACTTCCATAATCACAGGGGCCGAGCGACGACTTTCAGTCAGAGGCTCTTCCTTGATATTTTTCAATTCTCCGGCGACCTTGTCGAAAATTTCCGAAATGCCTCCGCGCCAACCATAAATCGCCTGCTTCACATCACCCACACAGAAGAAGGTCTTCTCTCGATTCTCGTTCACTTCACGAGCGAACAATTGAATCACCTGCCACTGCAACAACGACGTATCCTGAAACTCGTCCAGCAACAAATGATGGAGCGAAGAATCGATACGATACTCGACATGCTTGAGTTCGGTTTTGGGTAAATTGTCGGCCAGCGTCCGGGTGATATCTTCGAAACGTAACCCGCGACGTTTGAGTTTCAGCGGATGATAGCAACTGTGAAATGATTCTAATAAACGATAAGTCGCCTCGGTTTGATACATGATCTTGTTGACGACTTCACCCCGAGCATGAGCGATCAGCGGTTCATACAGTTCAATATATTCCGATGAGATCTCTTTCTTTTGAAAGACTAATTTGTCAGCAAGAATGAACTTGGGAAAACCTGCACCCAGGAATTTCTCCCACAGATTTTGCTGCAAATATTTAATTGAGGCGTTGTGCGCATTTTTATGATGCCCGTTTGAAGGTGTCGGTGCCTCCTCTAAAGCGAGAATGGCCGCTGCAACATCATCTTCTGGCAAGGTGGGTAGCTTTGGTTGTCCCAGCCAGGCGTTCGATTGAGTCTCCTGAAACAGGGCATAGAAGTCGTCAATCGTCGAAAGCAAACTTTCGACCACATCGCGGGCGCTCTCTCCCTTTTGCAGAAGACCAATTAACGTCGTCAATTCATCCCACGATTTCGACCTTTGTCGCAACATCGTGCGGAGCGCTTCGATACGCAGTTCGCGGTCATCCAGTTCTTCAAGAATTGTCCAACCACCCGGCAAGCCGAACTCCAGAGCGAAGCTTCCGGCAGTCTGGACGAAGAATGCATCGAGAGTTCCCACGCGGAGTTGATATAAGTGTTGTACAAGATGCGACAACAGCAGAGCGCACCGCTCTTGCGATAAATCATCGGCGTGCAAGAATTCGGCCAGCTTTTGTTGTTCGCTCTCACTATCGGCTGCTTCTGCCAAACGGATCATCACACGTTCGAGAATTTCACCCGCCGCTTTACGCGCGAACGTGCTGGCCAGAATTTGTTCGGGAGGCTGATTGTTATGTAACAACCCGAGGTAACGATTCGATAACTGAAATGTTTTTCCGGTCCCGGCTGACGCACGAATGACGGTATCGGGAAATTTATGAGAGAGATCGCTCATCGTTCGAATCCCTCCTCGGCATCTTCTTCCAGAATCGTCGTTTCCAGACAAATTTCGGCAAACTCCCGCATCAAGCCGCCATCATCGCTGGGAGGCCAGAAAATGTTGTCGCGAATGGCCCGCACAATTTCGCGAGCCGTTTCATCGGCCGATTCGAGCAATTCGCCGTCCCAACTCGCTTGCTGATGTTTCACGTCATCAAGTTTCTTAGGCAAGTTGATGTAGGCCAGGCCGACTTCTGAATCGATTCCCAAAGATTTGACAAGATGCCGATAGAGGGGAAGTTGCAGATCGACCCACTCCTGTTTGTTTTTTTTGTAGTGCGTCTTTTCGGGAGTCTTTGCCGTGTCGCTGGTTTTGTAATCGAACACCATCACTTCGCCCGAAGTTTGGTGGACGTCAATCCGGTCAATCCGTCCTCTTAACAAAATGGGACGACCATCGACATCGAACTCCGATTCGTGCTCTCGGGTCACTCCTTCTTCGACATGCTGAATCCGCCATCCCTCCGCACTCCACATCGCCTGCCATTCGGCAAAACTTTGCAAACGGGCTCGCATACGTTCTTTCTGAATCCGAATCGCCGGTTCGGGATCTTTGCCGTAAAACACTTCCATCACGCCATTCAGCGAATGATTCAGAAAAGTACGAATCTTTTCGACATTCGTTTCACCACGCAGGTCTGTATCACGACCGAATTGTTCCAGCACTTCATGTAAAACACTGCCGAAAGCGCCTCCATCCAGTTCTTCGCCTTTGGGAATGACCGACTTCAGCCCCAGTTGGTTTTTGAGAAAGTAGCGATACGGGCATTGGATATAATCCCGAAACTCGGTGACTCTCATCGACTCCACCGGCACCACAAAATCATCGAGTCGCGGCGGTTTGAAATCGGCGACCTCTTTCCCCGGCTTCAAACGTCCGGGGATGACGGGCGTCTCAACCGATTCCTCTCGGAAGAACTGGAGTGTTCTCTGCACATTAAGTTCTGGAGAGTCGCCGAACAAAAATCGACTGGGCACCAATGGATCGTTTCGAGACGACATCTTCCCGGCAATCAATGTCAAATCGGTTCGGCAAGCCGCCATCACACTGAGAGCATACGCATCACGGGCCGCTCGACGCTGATTGTCTTCCAGTTCCAAAACTTGCCGTAACCGGTTCGGTAGAAACAAATCGCCGTTTTGTGAAGAAGGGACGAACGTCTCGTTCACACCGGTCACAATGAGAGCGCTCGCATCATCCCACGGCAATTCCAACCAACCCAGTATTTCGAGGGACTCGGGTGAACTCTCGGGGGGAATCTCTGTCTTGGAAATTTCCCCGTGCAATAAACGCAGAAAGTCGGCACCACTAATCAGGGGAATCAGACGTTCAGGAATATCGGCAAATTTCTGCAACGCCGACTGAATCGCTTCTGTGATGACCGACCAGTCTTTTCGTTCGGCAGCGGTCAACTCGATTCCCTCAAAGAGCGTCGTGAGAATCTTCACAACCGCAGCCGACCAATCGGGTAAGAGTCGTTGTTGAAACTTCCAATCGACGACCAGTTGTGAAACTGCCGCATGTGCATCTTCGATGGTCTGTCGATCATCCTCTTTTCCCAACCATTGGGAGCTGACTTTCACAGGTAAATGCTTGTTTCGATACTGATCGAGTTCGGTGAGCCAGTCTTTTTCAATCGCCTGATTTTGCAGATATCTTTCGACTGCCGGATGACGCAACAAATTTTGAAACGCGACCACCGTTTCTTCGTCCAGCCATTCTGCTAGTTGTAACAACAACTTGGCGGCCAAAGATTGTTGAACGGTCCGACCGACGCCGTATCGGCTTTCCAATCCTGCCGACTTGATCCGTTGTTCAATCACGGGAACGAGCGATTCATCGGGAACTCCGATGACGATTTCTTCACCCGAATGCTTTCCGTCCAATTGACTCAACGCACGCAGAACTTCATCCGCCTGATCACCGGGTTTGCCAACAATGCGAATTTGGTCGTCCCGAATCTCACTTAACACATGCAGCCAGGCGTTCGGTTTCAGACAGCCATGTTCATCGAATCGAGATGAAAGGTCGTCCGGCGCAAATATCACCGATTCCACCTGATCCTGAATCTGATCAATCATCTGTCGCGTTGTCCCGTTCATATCGACGGTCCCGACGAGCATGATGTTTTTAGAGGTTTCACACTCTTCATACTTGATTGCGAAGAGCCGCGCTGTCTGTTTATCCCAGACTGATAAGCCGTCCAGAATGACGAGATAATTTTCCTGAATTTCTCTTAACACATTCCAACGAGCGGCTTCGGGAAAGTTTTCGAGTTGGCTTCCTTTGGAGATGACATCGCCGAAATCAAGATTGTCGGCAGCCAGTTCACGATGCAGGTTGGAGAGAAGCTCTGCGAAAGGTTTCCACGCCATGAAGTTATCGTCTTCAGGCAGATTGGGAAAAAATGGATGCAGTCGATCCCGATCAAATTCTCGCAAGGCGCGGTTCCAGGCCAGTATCTGCGTGAGATCATCGGCAAACGGTTTTTGTTGAACGTAAAGACGTTCGGGAAGTGCACCAATCGTGACGACTTCGGGGGGGACCAGAATCAGTTTCCGATCATCAGCAAACGTGACCAGCAACTCCTGTAATCGTCTCCCGGCACGACCACCGGGAACCACCATCAACCAGCCGGACAGATCAACGGTACCCTCTTTGGCGTGACGGTCGAGAAGCTGATCGCATAACGCGACCAGCGCAGGTCGAGACCAATCGAGAAACGTCCGTGTGATAGGCATCCGGCATCATCCAATGAGTGATTCAGAACGCTCATTATCGGCTTCTCACTCATAATCGCAAGCGGCGATTTGTGGAATGTCGAACTGATTCCATCTTTATCTCGAGACTGAGTGGCCTATCCAGATTAGGGACGAAGAAATATACCGTCGTATTGAAAGACACGACCGGTCGTCGGACAGACGTAAGCATCATCCATTGAAGCGAGGGCAAATCCGAGATCCTCCATCCATTTGAGCATGTCGGTCATCAACATTTCGCCAGCATACATCTCTCGTGCCGAGAGTTCGAGTTCGAGCATATCGACTCGATTCAATGTTTCGGTGGCTCCCTTCAGCACACGGTCTTCAAAACCTTGAACATCCAGTTTCAGACAGACGCGATCTTCCTTTGTGAGAATTTCGTCAGCAATGTTGTCGAGTGTATCGATTTGGATCGTCTCGGCTTGCTGAGGATGCCAAAGATCGGTTTCGAGCAATCCTGTCGGATGCAATAACGAACTTGCCGGTGAAAAATCGGTCACCTGAATCTCACCTGTTCCCGGCTGATCTCCAAGGGCTTGCTGGCGAACTTCCCAACGAGGATGTTTTTGAGCGGCTTGAGAGAGTAATTCAAACTCTGCCGTCATCGGTTCAAATGAGATGATTCGGCCAGAAAAACCGTCCTTCCAGATTCTTTGTCCATACTGTCCAACATTTGCTCCCACATCGAGGATCACGGTAATACCGGTATCTCGCAAAAATGCACTGCGACGTATGTCGTATGATCGTAGGAGATTGCGCGCAGTGATTTCATAACCACAGGTGTGAGCGAGACTACGAATCCAATCTTTTATGGCCATGGACGGCGACAATCATTCTGAATCGTGCTGAGGATGCTGTATAATAAATTCTATCCTGTCGTTTTATGGTATCTCGTTACATCAGCAAGAAAATCATTATGTCTTTAGTTCCATCGTCGAGAATACTGGTTATCACGGTCGTAGCATTCCTGATTTCCCAAATGGGGGTGACCGCACAGCCTCCCGTCCAGAAAATCGAAGTGGAAAAAGAATCCAGCGATGCGAAAACACCCAGATTTATTCGGGTCTTGAAACAAGACGACGGGCAACTCGTTTCTCTCGATACCGCCATCGCAACCTACGAATTAAAACGCAAAGGAAAGCCGACCGTCACGGTCGATTTGATTGGAGCCGTCCACATCGGGGATCAGGATTATTACAAAAAACTGGATCAAAGATTTCAGGAATATGATGTCTTGCTGTATGAGTTAGTGGCGCCTCGGGGGACACGAGTTCCCGCGAATGGAAAACGCGAAGATACGAGCCCGGTTTCGGCTTTACAGCAACTCATGAAGAATCTGTTACAACTCGAGTTTCAGTTGGAGCAAATCGACTATCAGGCCAAGAACTTTGTGCATGCGGATATGTCGCCCGAAGAATTCTGGGAATCGATGGAAAACAAAAACGAATCCCCGTTGAAAATGTTCTTATCCATGATGCGAGCCAGTCTCGCTCAGCAAGCAGAGAAGCCTTCGCAGATTAACGATGCCGTTCTCATGGCAGCCATCTTTGATCGAAAAAATGGACCCATGGTTCTCAAACGTGCGATGGCTGAGGAACTCGGTAATAATGATGTCATGCTCGATGCACTCAACGGGCCAGATGGCTCGACCATTCTCACGGAACGTAATAAAGTGGCATTGAAAGTGATGGAGGAACAGATCAAAGCTGGCAAGAAGAAAATTGGAATCTTCTACGGAGCCGCTCACCTCAAAGACATGCACGAACGAATGCTTCAAACGCATAACATGACACTCCTCAAAACGGAATGGCTCCCCGCGTGGGAATTGATCGGGAAGACGGCCCCAGATCCCGAGTCTGCCAAATAGTCTTCCACACCGATCCACCTGCTCTCGATTCAGAAGGATTCACTCATGCAGCGCCGCAGTTTTCTGTTCACCGTTCTCTCGATCTGTGTTTCCCTTTCTTTCGTCGGTTGCCCCAGCAATTCTGAAGAGGCATCCACCGGCGACACCAATTCCTCAAAGCCTGAAATACGTGGCACGATAGGAGTTTCGTTACTGACATTCGACAATCCGTTTTTCAAAGTGATTGCGGATAATATCAAGGCGGAAGCAGAAAAGTCTGGTTATGAAGTGATCGCGTTAAGTGCCAATGATGACGCCGCCACGCAGAACAATCAGATCAATGATTTTATCGCGCAGGATGTCTCGGTGATCGTCGTCAGTCCGGTGAAATCGTCGGCAATTGTTTCAGGAATCAAGGCCGCCAACGAAGCCGGGATTCCCGTCATCACGGTCGATACTCCCTGCAATGAAGAAGGGGTCGATATTCTCACGCAGGTTGCCACCGACAATTTTGAAGGAGGTGAAAAGGCGGGTGAAGCCATGATCGAAGCGCTGGGTGACGAAGGGGGAAAGATTATTGTTCTCAACAAAGAAGGTTCGGAATCCTGTAAATTACGGGAAGATGGATTCCACAAAGTTATCGAATCTCATAATAAAACCGCTGAGAAGAAAATTGAAATCGTCAATACGATTGAGAGTAATGGCGATAAAGCGGTCGGCCTGAAAGCCACCGAAGATGCATTACAAAGTAATCCCGATCTGGCAGGGATCTTTGCTATCAACGACCCGGCTGCACTCGGTGCCCGTGCGGCTCTGGAAAAAGCAAAAGTCGGCGACCATATCGTGATCATTGGCTTTGATGGACAACCTGAAGGGAAACAGGCCATTAAAGAAGGAAAAATCTACGCCGACCCAATTCAGTTTCCCGACAAGATGGGTATCAAAGTTGTCGAATCAATTGTGGCTCATTTCAAAGGGCAGGAAGTCCCCCGCGAGCAATACATTTCGACAAGTCTCTATCGGCAGGAAGATGCGAATAACGATCCCGAGTTGAATTGACGGCCTGGCGATTTATTTTTGTGTCGTCTTTGAAATCCGCAGGCAGATTTCATTTCCTTTGTCGTTGAATGTGACATCGGGAATAAACGTCCGAATCAGTAATAAACCTCGACCATGCGGTCGCATCAAATTTTCGGGATCAGTCGGATCGGGAATTTTCGAGACGTCAAATCCGGGCCCTTCGTCGGCAATAGAGAAGACCGCTTCCATTCGATTGATTCGTGCATGCACATGCAATTTTCGATTGGAGTATGGCTCTTCTTCCATCCGTTGTTTACGCAACTGGTGATACTCCGAAGGATCATCACCATCCAGCAAACTCGATTTCAGCTCCAGATTTCCATGGTCCATCGCGTTAATCAGCGCTTCCGTCAACGCTGTGCTGATGCGCGTCAAATTCTCTTCGGGAACGATCTTCATCAACCCGAGAGAATCTCGCAAATGGTCGACCATGGCAGTCACGGCTCCCGCGTCGTAACCGAGTTCAAAGTTCGACTCGGTGGATATCATCCCGGCAAATACCTTCTTCCGCATTTGTTCGGTACGAGCCGAATCGAGCACAATACGTACGGTCTCCAGCAAGCCCGAATCGAGCGTACGTTTGGGGACATAACTGGCGGCTCCGGCTTTCAATGCCGTCGAAGCAATATCCTCACTCCCCTTGGCAGTCATCAAAATGACAGGAATCAGCGAGAATTCACTCTGTAGAGTTTGCACCAATTCGAGACCATTGAGTTCTGGCATGTCGAGGTCGGTCAACACCAGATCCGGGGCAGACTTTCGGATTTCAGAAAGGCCAATGGCTCCATTATCGGCAAAGCGAATTTTGTGTCCTTCCTCTTTGAGAAAACCGGCAGCTAATTCACTGTCGAGTGGGTTATCATCGACGATCAGGATGGTTGCCATGGATTCACCTCATTGAGGAGACAATGATGTCAGGGAGTTTCTGTTCTGGTTTCGGCTAAATATTTCTCGCAGCATTGTTGTGTCTGTCTGACCAGAAACTCGAGTTCAGAAAAATGGCCCTGAACGGCTTCGTGCTCCCCGATTTCTGCCAACTGTTCCATTTGAAAAGCCAGTTCTTCCAAGGCATCGCATTCAAACATACCGGCTGAGCTTTTCAAAGTATGACAGGCCCGCCGTAAGTCATCCATTTTGTTGATATCCTGCATTTGATGCTGAATTGTGACCAGCTTGCTTTGAGATTCCGTCACAAACAAGCCCGCCAATTTGCGAATTCCCTCGATCCCTCCGGGCAACTTCTTCGACATTCGTTGCCAATTGATCACCGGTTCTGATTCGTCGCTTTGATCTGAGGATGACTGGTCCGTTGCACCAGAAAATGGCTCGATCATGAATTGTTCTTCGTTCTCAGAACAACCGGTGGTTTCAATCAGTCGGCAAAGTTCTTCCCGGTCAACCGGTTTGGCAAGATAAGCATCCATCCCCGCGTCGAGGCACCGCTGTCGATCTCCCTTCATGGCATTGGCGGTCATCGCAATGATGGGAATGTGGTCGTCAGTCTGTTTCTCTCGTTCTCGAATCAATTTTGTGGCCTGCAATCCATCCATCACGGGCATCTGGACATCCATTAAGATTACGTCAAACTGTTCTTGCGAGATCGCTTCCACTGCCAGGAGACCATTCTCAACCGCAGTCACATGATGACCGCGTTGCGTCAGAAAACCGATCGCCACTTCCTGATTGACGACTCCGTCTTCAGCCAACAACACACGTTTCAATTCAATCGCTTCGGGGGCGTTATCATCCGAACGTGCTTGATTCACTCTCGACAAATCAAATTTCGTCAAAATGGTGTCGAGTAATTCTGATTGTTTCACAGGCTTGGTGATGCAGCGAGCGATTTTCAGGTTCCGACAACGAGAAGCATCCCCGGCACGAATGGCCGAGGAAATCATGATCATCACACTCGCATCGAAGTCGGGATTCGCACGAACCAGTTCCGCAAATTGAAAACCGTTCATGCCGGGCATCATGCAATCGAGAAGAATCAGACGAATGGGGTTCTCTTCGTGGATGCTGCGATACAGTTCTGCCAATCCCGCCGATCCGCTCTCCGCCATCACGGGGGTCATGCCCCAGTTGTGCAGCACTTCTTCCAGAATTCGTCGATTTGTTTTGTTGTCATCGACGACCAGAACTCGCATTCCCTCGAATTGTTCGAGCTGAGCCGGCATCCGTCGCTCTTCGTCTTCCGCAGGAGAAAACGAGACCGTGAAGAAAAAAGTTGTCCCGTTGCCCACTTCACTTTCCAACCAAATGCGACCTTCCATCATGTCGACCAGTTGAGAAGAAATGGTCAAACCGAGGCCCGTCCCGCCAAACTTTCGAGTTGTACTGGAATCCACCTGTTCGAATGACTGGAAGATCTTGGACTGTTTTTCTTTGGGAATCCCAATTCCGGTATCGCTGACGGAAAAGAGAAGTTGGATCGACTGATCGCACACTTCTCTCGGCTCGACATTGACGTAAACCTCTCCCGATTCGGTGAACTTAATCGCATTACCGACAAGATTGACGATGATCTGACGCAATCGCCCCGGGTCACCCTGCATGAAATCGGGAATACCGGGATCCACACGACAGGCAAGTTCGATCCCTTTCTCTGCCGCCCGCGCAGATAAGGTTCTGACCGTGTTCGTGACCGTATCTCGAAGATGGAAATTGATCGATTCCAGTTCGAGTTTCCCGGCTTCAATTTTTGAGAAGTCGAGAATGTCATTCAGCAGCCGCATTAAGGCATCTGCCGACTGCTTCACCATGTTCAAATAATCGCGTTGTTCTGGCGCGAGTTCTGTATTCATCAACAGTTCCGACATACCAATGATGCCGTTCATCGGAGTCCGAATTTCGTGACTCATGTTCGCCAGAAAATCACTCTTGGCTTTATTGGCTTCATCGGCGACGACTTTGGCAAGCCGCAATTCTTCTTCGGCTTTTTTTTGCAGCGTGATATCACGCGAGACACCAAAGGTGCCGATGATCTTCCCTCGCTCATCACGTAGTGGAAGTTTACTGGTGGAACACCAGGTCTCACGACCATCCGCCCATACTTCTCGCTCGACAATCCCGAGAATCGCTTCCCCCGTTTCAAGAATCCTCAGTTCGTCCGCACGGGCGGCACGATAATGTTCGTGAGAGAAAAAGTCGGCATCTGTCAGCCCGATGACATCGTCGGGATTCTCCAGGCCAAACTTTTGCGTCAATCCGGTGTTGACCCGGATGAAACGGCTATCGAGATCCTTAAAGTAAATGCTATCGGGAAGATGCCCCATCAAATTATCGAGCAGGTGTCGTTCGTAAGACAATCGAGCTTCCATTTGATGCCGCTCGGTCACATCCCAATAGATACACTGCAATCCCGAAGCAACACCCGCATCGTTTTTTACGGGACTCTTGAAGAGTTCGACGTACCGACAACTTCCATCCGGCAAGCTATGTTCTTCCACATCGTGAAAGACTTCTCCTTGCTGCATCACTTCACGGTCGTTTTGCTGATACTTCTCGGCCAGCTCGGCGGGAAAAAGATCGTAGTCGGTCAGTCCCAATAACTCGTCGATGGACTTGCCAACTTCCTGGCAAAATCGTTCGTTCGCAAAAACAATGTGACCCTCGGCATCTTTGCGAATCACACTGACGGGAAGATTTTCGACTAAAGAAAGATACAAAGAGTCCGTATCGTGTAACAACCGATCGAAGTTACGTTCAGAATTCGGTGATTGTGATGATGGGCCGTGATCCATCGCAAGTTCTCTGAGAGAGGTGTGTGGGCGCTGAACGATTGCGATGCACTTATTCTAGGACCGGCTTCTGACAGGTTCCAACGAATTCCTCCGTTTTCGGAGCAGATCACGCTCTTTTCCGCTTCAAACCGTTAAACTCAACACTCTCCCCTCATATCGATTGACCACTCAACTCCTGGAGTTCTTCCTCGGCCATGGCATCCTCGTCATCTGTGGTTCCCGTATCTTTATGCAGCTCTTCGATTTCTTCCTGCTGCTGTCGAATGATGCGAAAATGATCCAGAGGTTCGAATTCAGGGTCTTCAGCTTGTTCGAACACCTGATCAAAGGCAGATGTAATCGCACTGAAGCAGGCCATGAAAATTGCCAATCCGACGATCATGTACAGCATCACAATCGCCTTACCACCGGTTGACTGGGGAGACAAATCTCCGTATCCGACCGTCGTTCCCGTCACTTCCAGAAACCAGCTAATCGTAAACAGATCGCGAAACTCATCCTGATGGGGGCCTTCAACTTGATAAAGCGAAAACATGGTAAAAAGAATCACCATCAGTCCGGTTAACAACAAAGGCTTCAAATTGAAGTAAGCCCGATAGAATCCCAGAGTCATAATCTGTAACCCTCGGTTATACCGAAACAACTTCAACATTCGCACCAAACGCAATGTCCTGACCAAGTGCAGGTAAGGTTTGACAACAGGCACAAATCCGATCCAAAATGGGAAAATCGAGATCAGATCAATCAATCCCAACAGCGTAATGGGATAGAATCCGCGGCCCGAATTTCTGAGACATCTGCAGAGATATTCGAGAGTAAATATGAGCGCAACAACGCGCTCGGACCACAGGAAGACTCCGTGATTTTCGCGACTCCCCGACTCGGGATAAAGATGACACTCCAAAGCCAGCATAAAGGTGCTGTACCACACCAGAGGAATCGCGATCTTGTCGATCAGATCAATAATACGTTTTGTCAGCGTATCTCTGGAACTTCCCGTTGCAGAATCTGACATCGCCGGTGCCTTGGGTCTGATTTGTAAAGATCGGCCTCAAGAATCAACAGGACCGGTTGCATGATCCTAGGGCATACAGAGGTTGCGTCAACATCTTCAAACATCAAATCGATGAATTGAATCCGAAGATCACCGCTGATCCTTCTCGCAACTGTCATCCATCGGCTCCGCTGCGCCGAAATAATCGTTATTGTGAGTGAACAGATACCGCCAAACATCTTCGTGGAGATAGTCTCCCCGCTTATTCTTGCCCGCGTTTCCACCCGGAACAACCGAACTGTGTGCCCGACGATCATTACCGGCAACATCAAAATCTGTCGTGAGTCGGCGTGTATGTCCGTAGGGCGATTTTGTCTTATCCACTTCCACAATCGGGCCGTACTTTTGAAGACCAATCAACTCCCAACTTCGGCAATAATGATCCCCGGACCAACCAGTATCAAGAACGTGTGAAAAGCCGTAGTAACGGTTTACAGGAGTGGCAGAAGGAAGAGATTGCCAAGACTGATACTGATCACGCGGTCCACAGAACATGACCACGCGGCTCACTTTCTGATGTTTAGCAAAGCGTGCTGCCGTTGTTGAACCATGTGACGATCCTGCGATAATCACGTGCTCCCAACGGAGTTGTTTTTTCTCGGTGTCGATGAAGTATTCCCAGTTCGCCTGTGGATTCTCTTTTGCCAACCATTTTACAAACTGATAAGACCGCTCCATCATTCCGTCAGGTTGTGGAATCTCCACTTGATCACTGAAGTCCTGTCCTGTCGCGGCTTCCAGTCGCACATTCCCACGACAATGTTCGCCAACCGGATTTTCCAGACAAACTTTCGAGAACCAGCGATTGGCATAATGGACCTGAATACCGTGTAAGCCGTAACTGCTAATGCGCTCAAACAATTGATCGTTGTAACCCATCAACCAAATAACGAGCTTGCCACGCGGCCTGACTCGTGTATTGACAATCGCGTGTTGCAGATCCTGTACCTTGCCATCCTTTTCAAAGACAAAGTCGATTTCAGGATGTTCTTTTGCGCGTGAATCGAGAACACTCGCGCGAGCCGTCAATTTGTATTCACGCGGTTTGCGATCTTTGAAAGAAAACCGCTCTTGAGCGGTGACCTGATGACCGGTGACAAATAAAAAGACAATCGCAATAAGTAGATATCTCATGGCGTGTGCGTTTCAAACAGAAGTCAGTGGTGTGTGATCTCTGTCTGATACGTTAATCGAGACGACCATCGTAAACAACTAAAGCTTTGCCCCGTCTATTATTTCAGCAAAAATGGCGGGGCGGCCTGAGTCAATGCAAATCGTATTTCAGTGTTTGGAGAGACGTCAATTAGAAGTCGGTCAGCCTACGTTTTCAAACGAACTATGAATGATGCAGTTCGGAAGCCATTTTTTCAGTCTGCGTATTCCTCTGGGTGTGACATTCGTATTCTCTACCCAGAGTTCTTCCAGCTTGGTTGCAAAGTGGAGTTGAGCCAATGCCTTATCACCAACGCTTGTTCGAGAAAGTGAGAGACATTCCAACTGGTCAATGAAAGAAAGCTTCCCTAAGTGACTTCCTTGTATTTTTGTGTGATCGAGATCCAACGACCACAGTTTTGATAATTGAGAGAGTTGCTGAAGAGACTCATCCGTAATATTTGTTTCATCCAGAGCGAGTAATTCTAATTGAGTTAATCGATTCACCAGCGCGAGCGATTTTTCAGTAATGTTTGTACTACTCAGTTCCAGCACTTCTAAAGTCTGTAAATCGGAGAGTATTGAGATTGAAAGTTCAGAAAGCCGACAATCGTAGAGATAGAGTTCTGTAATTGGCCCAATCTGTTTCAATCGCTTAGTCGTCTTCTCTTGGATTTCCAGATGAGAGAATTGGATTTTCCAGCTAAGATTCTCTCGATCAATTCCAAATTTGGCTCCCGAGTGAGAAAGCAGGTTCCTTGCGCGCACAGCTTCTTGATCCCGAGGAGGGCGAGGCCAGAGAAGGCTGCCACATTTTGAACATGTGGCATCACCAAAGTAACTTGTTTGTATGATGACGGAAGCTCTACAAACATGGCAACGCCAACGGTGCCCGAAAGGTTCCATTGCCGTTGGTTTCATAAGGCAATTCTTGCTGTAATAAGTGATGATAGATTAAATTCTATCAATCGCTGAAACCAAAAGGACAACAACTTACGACTTCATATCCAACCCGGTCAAAGTTCCCGTACTCGTTTTGAACTGGTCGGTTTCCAGGCCCATACGTTGCAATAAGCTGACATACAGGTTCGGCAACGGGTAATTGTTCTTCTGGTCGAATGCCAGGTGTTGACCATGTTGGAAGCCACCACCGGCCAACAAGACCGGCATATTGCGGTTGTCGTGGTTGGAAGAATTCCCGAGGTTACTGGTCAGGAAGACCGAAGTTTGATCGAGCAGGCTGTGCCCATTGTCGTCTTCCGCATCGAGTTCACGCAGGAAGTTGCCCCAGGTAGAAATGATAGCCATTTCGACCAACGCCAACTGATCCAATTTCTCTTCGTCACGACCGTGGTGACTGAGTGAGTGGTATCCTTCATCCACGCCCTCAATCGGCACAATACCGCTGCCGCTCCCCAAGTGATACGTGATGAAGCGAGACGAATCGGTTTTCAAAGCCAGTTTGATCATGTCGGTCATCAATTTCTGCTGACCCACAAAGTCGTTGTTGTTGCGAATATCAACCGGCTTCTTGGCATCAACCTTCGGCTTGGGACGATTCACCCACGCTTCGGAAGCCGCCAGACGGTTTTCCAAATCGCGAACACTGGTGAAGTAGGAATCCAGTCGGTCTTGATCCCCTTTTCCCAATTGTTTCGACAATCGTTTCGAATCTTCCTGCACCAAATCCATGATACTTTGACCTTCCTGCAGACGGCGGGCTTGCCGTGCCTGTTCGGCAGGAGAGTCATCAATAAACAGTTGAGTAAATAACCGCGATGGAGAGTCTTCGGCCGGAATCATCGAACCGTTTTCGGTATACGAAGGGCTGTTACTTCCACGACTACTGAGCACCAGCGATGGATAACGCGTGTGATGACCTAAGTACTTGGCCATATGTTGATCGATCGAAATGGAGTTACTCGATTGCCCATCTCGACCCATCGGTTGTGCGGTCAGAATACTGGCTTCCGCGCGATGACCACCGGTCACTTCAGGGTGCGATGACCCCGAGACCACGGTGTACTTGTCGCGGATATCTTCGAGGGCTTTCAAATAAAGACTCGATTCGTACCCTTTGCCAGCTTGTTTTGGGTTCAGGTTGTCACCAATCAAACCAAGACCCAACGTCATGGCCACAAAACGGCGTGGTGGCGCAGACTCTCCCGGACCGGCAAATGCACGTTGCATGGCCGACAGCCAAGGCAAGCTCATCGCGACTCCCGCTCCTTTGAGCAGCGTGCGACGATTTAATTGATGTCCTCGATTGACGTGAAAAATATGACTCATGATAATATCCTCTAAAGAGGTGATTTGAATTCGTGATTATTTGGTCAAGAACGTGTCGCTGGTGACCACGGCTTTCAGGATCGATCGAAAACCGTAATTGTCTTCTTCGGTCTGTTGAGCGATCTGTTTGACTTCTTCGCGCTCGGCATAAGTGACAGGAGCCCCCGTTCCGTAGGTGAGCAGTTTTTCTGCCAGATTGCCAGCCAGTTTCTCCGGATTTGCCATCACCAGCTTCTGGAACTCTCGCAACGAATGAAACTCGCCACCTTCCGGCAACACTTCGCTGGGATCAATCTCTGGACCTTTGATTCGTTTTCGCCCATTGTAGGCAATGTATGTCTCTCGCCATCGTCCAGCCGGGTCGATATTCTCCAAGGCAAATCCGGGAGGATCGATTTTTCGGTGGCACGCCGCACAAGAAGTGTTCGATTTGTGTTTTTCCAACATTTCGCGAATGGTGGTCGCACCCCGAATATCGGGTTCGATGGCCGGCACATTGGCGGGAGGTGGAGGAATTTCCTGTCCCAATAGACGTTCAGAAATCCAGACTCCTCGAATTACGGGGGAAGTGTTGGTGCCGTCGGCAGTCACTTTCATGATCGCCCCCTGAGTCAATAATCCTCCCCGAAAATGGTCCGGCTTGAAAGCGACCGGTTGCATCTCGTCACCCGTCACTCCTTCCACTCCGTAATATCGGGCTAACCGCTCGTTGAGGTAAGTCTCCTCGGCATCGATGAAACGTGTCACACTTTCATTCTGATCGAGCATCGATTGCAGAAATGTTTCGGTCTCGGCCACCATCGATTGTTGCACGATGACATCGAAATCGGGATACAAACGACGATCAGGAGTTGTGAATCCAATCTCACTCAAGTCGAGCCATTGAGCCGCAAAATCGGGAATGAAATTCTTCCCTTCGGGTTCGGCCAACATCCGATCAACCTGGTCCTGTAAGACGCGTTTGTCGTGCAGCTTGCCTTGTTTTGCCAGCGACAACAGCTCTTCGTCGGGTGGTCCGTTCCACAGGAGATAACTCAATCGCGACGCAATGGAATAATCGTCGAGCGGTCCCGGCTCTTCATAGAAATACAGAAATCGAGGAGAGCAGAGCAGGGCACGATAACCGGCCCGCAATGCGTCCATCAGCGGTTCACCCTCATCCATCGATTGCCGAGCGAGATTTACGAACGGCATCACCACCGACCGATCAACGGGTCGCCGAAAGGTCCGTTCGGCAAAGCTTTGCATCAGACGTTCGATGTCTTGTTTTGGTTGTTCGGAAAGCAGCTTCGCATCACGCCAATTCTTGGCCGACTTGATGTCCAAATCGTCAAACAGAATTTTTCGTATCTTTTTCGAGGAGTCACCGTGATGAATCTGTTCCATCACCAGACTCTCGATGGCAACTCCGGGAAGATTCTGCGGACCTCCTTCTCCCGTACCGACTTGACCGCCGGCAAACCGGCCCATTTTCAATGTGTCGTCACCCGGTCGAATTTCGAGCATCTCACCTTTTGGCAGCCAGGTTGTAAACGTCCATTCTTGAACTTCTTTGGTCGCCTCGAATGATCCCACCCAATTCAGCAATGGGGCACTGGATACACAATGTCCCGTGCGAACGGTACACCAAACCCCACGATCTTCGGGAGGCTTGAGAGCTTTCGCCCGCACCGTGAATCGATACCAACCGTCTTCGCGTGCAGTCGTTGCCGGCAAACGTCCGTAAAAGATGAGTCGAGATGACCAGGTGACGGCAAAGCCATCAATCATTTCCGGTTCGCGGCAGCGACGCTTTGGATTGTTGCGGGCAATTTGCTGGGCCGAGAAATGTTTGGAGTTCAGGTCATCTTGTTCAGTCGCTCGCTGGAATGCCTCATCGAGTGCGAGATCGACAATGTCCAGATGTTGTTGCAATTGAAAATGCGACATGCTTTGCCCGTCGGCAACCGTTGTGAAGCCGTTCGACTTCGGTTCTTCCGGCATGCGGCTCGCCAAAGGAATATCAATCCCCAGGACGTGATGCAGAGATCGTTCAAGTTGCAGGTTGGTCAAACGACGTCCTTGCACCCGTCCTATTTGGTTCCACTGCGTTGTTTGATGCCGACGCAACCAATCTCCCGTTTGCTTAGCAAAATCGTCACGTTGCTTTTCTGAAAGGTCACTCGCATCTGGAGGCGGCATCTCCCCTTCATGCACGCGATCAACAATTCTGATCCAGCTTGCCAGAGTTCCCGGCTGAGTCAGTTGAGTCGAGAGCTTTGTCAGATCGAGTGCTCCCTCAGCCGACTCTCCTTCGTGACAAGTCACACATTGGTTATTGATGAATTTCTGAGTCAGTTTGGGAGGTTCGACAGCGCGTAAACTCTTCGCAGCCAAGGCGAAACACCCCAGCGCAATGATAGATACGAGTTGGATAAATTTTATCTGCATGGTGAATCACATCTTATGGGCGGGCATCGTTGTCGGGAATGCCCGATAACGATCATGAGTGGAAGGACCAAAGTCACCGGGAATAAACCCCCGGAAATCACTTTGGTACCTCTATTATAGCACAAAAGCAGACAAAATGTAAAAGAAAATGAGAGGACGCCAATCAGGAACGCATCGTCTCCAACAGACGTTTTCCGGCAGAGGCCAGCATTAAAGTATCGACTCCCGCCGTCATCAAAGTGCATCCTCGATCGAGATATGGCTTCACCGCGTCGGCAGTCACGCCGAACCATCCGATGGCCAGTCCCGCTGCCTGACACGTTTTAATGACATGGTCGATTGCCTCGACCACTTCGGGATCATCGACCTGTCCCATTTTTCCCATGCTGGCAGAGAGGTCATAAGGGCCTAACTGAATCGCATCGATTCCTTCCACTGCTACGATCTTCTCAATATTGTTCACGGAGTCGATATGTTCGGTTTGAACAATGACGGCCACTTCGTCATTGGCCGATTCCACATACTCACTGAACTTCAAGCCGTATCCATGCGCACGGGCCAGTCCCACGCCGCGTGAACCTGCCGGAGCGTAGCGTGCATACTTAACGACATCCGCCGCCTGTTCTGCTGTATTGACCATCGGCACGATCACGCCTGCCGCTCCGATGTCGAGTACCTTTTTGATGGGCGTTTCTTCGGCTGCCGGCACTCGCACGACACATGGGACTTTGTGATCGACGGCACGCAGGATGCCGAGCAGTTCAGAAGATTCGAGCGGACCATGCTCGCCGTCCACAAAGAACCAGTCGAATCCGAGTTCGGCCAGAATTTCTGCCGTGGCCGGTGTATCGAGAGTGATCATCGTACCGATGAGCGGTTCGAGATCACGCAGTTTTTGTCGGAAATTGTGGGGCATATGAAAACCGATCACCAAACGAAATAAGGACAAGTAAACTGAACAATCAATAACGTCAATTCTACACGAAGTCTTTGAAGAATTTGGCAGAACAGGATGTTACTTTGATCTAAGCTCTAATGATTATCGTTCTGAACAGCTGAATGGTAAAAAACATAAATTGCAACCTCTTTGGAATAGCTCATGTCGAATGATCTCAAAATCCTCAAATCGAAGATATTTAAAGCCGTCACTTTTAATAGATATGTGGGAATGACAGTGTCCGCTTTGGAATGCTTTCTTGAAGTACCATCTCCGAAAAAATCACCCTTCAAACTCTCAACAACTCGCTCCAAGAATTAGTGAATGAAAATCAGATCATCAAAATTGGTAAACGACTACTTTTACATCCAGAGCAATTCCAAATCGCTCGTGGATCTGCGAAAGCCCCTGAATTCAGTTTTGCAGATACTTGGATCCTCAAGAGTGTACATATTCAAGGAAGCCAAAAACCGTGCTCTCTGGCGGATATCATTGCAGTTGCCGACGCAATCAACCATGCAATCCCAAATCACGACGAAATGTTTGTTGCCCTAAATCATCTGCATTCTGCAAAGCTGATTAGAAAGCGAAAGCACAAATATCTCTTGGCCTCCCGTGGAAAAGAAATTTTTGACAAAGTGAGCGAAAACTGTGGTAAACGTTTATGGGACCAGATGGATGGGATCAAGCATTTATTACGTTGCCCCGTATGTGGGGTAGATCTCAAACGTGTTTTCTGGCAAATCATAATTACAGAAAACGACGTTGAAAAAGCTTATGGGGAATACCAAGAGATGTTCCGGAGATCCCGAAAAAAGTAGATTCACACGGCTTGTAGCCAAGTTCTCCTTGGAAACCAAAGATCAATCATGCTCTGATTTCTCACTTCACGTTCCAGATCTTCACATCATCGTATAAAACCCCCGAGCCAGTCACAGTAAAATGGACGCTCTGTTTGGTCTCATGCGCCAAACCGGGAGATTGCAGATAACCAACAGCAATTCCGTCATAACTCACACGCATCCGGTCGCCGACAATTTCGATGACCACATCGTGCCATTCTCCGGGTTCGACTTTCACCTTGGCAATCGAGCCACGGCCTTCCAGCAGTTTGTTGGCGGCAGCTTTTTGTTGAGGATCGCGTCTCATCTTGAAGATGTCGTTTCTCATGATGCCTTCCTTGTCATCACCCAGACGAATCTGAGTTGGTGCGAAGGCCACCCGCAAAATATGGCCGGCGTGCGAGCCTTTATAGTTCTTGTCGTCAAACACGACATTGAACTGTTTGGAACCCTCCAGCTTGAATTTGAATTCGACAATCACATCTTTCATCGGGCGATAGATCCGTCCGACGGCTCCATGATCGTCTTTGGCCTGCCAACCTTTCAGCACGCCATCTTTCACGGCGAACGCGGGAATGATCGTTTTCCATTCGCCGAGATCTTCGCGTTCAAAATCGTCGGAGAAAATGAGCGTCCCTTTTTGAGCGAGTGGCTTACCGGGAATGTTACCGGCCAGACATAGGGTGGGAACAAAGAACAGCAGCAAGAAAATGTATTTCATGAGGTGACTTTTTAATAAGGTTTCTAACTCGTCCGATTATCATCAGACAACACTCGAAATACAACGAGCGACATCGGACCGCCCGAACAATCTTGACCGCAATGATAAAATCTCTCTTGTTGGAAACTCTCTCTTCGCATTTCGATCCACAGACAGTTACGATGGAATCTGCTCGCGCCCGATCTGATTCGATCTTTCTTCAGGTGACGCATGTTTCGACTCTCTGTTTCAGCCTTGCTGCTCTCGATTTTCCTGCTCCCGAACAGACTTCACGCCGAAGAACAACCGCTCGTTGTTCCGGTGGGAGCCGCGAAAGTCGATATCACTCCTCCTTATCCGATTCGACTGACCGGTTATGGAAGTCGTCCTGTCGAAGCAGAGGGAGTCGAGCAAAAGCTGCAAGCTCGCGCGTTGGCCATCGGCTCTGATGATGATGGACCGACCGTGATTGTGACCGTCGAACTGCTCGGCATCACGCCCGAATTGCGGTCGGCGGCGCTGGCGCGCATCAACATGAAGTATGCCGTCGCAAAGGACAAGTTCATCTTGTGTGCCACGCACACTCACAATGGTCCCTGCGTGAACGGTGTCTGTCCGAACATTCTCGGTGACACCATCCGCGAACCGGAACAGGAACGGATCGACGATTACACGACACGACTCGTCGACTTGATCGTCTCCGCTGCTACTCATGCCCTCGACAATCGTCAACCGGGTCGGTTGTTTCATGCCGAAGGGGAAGTCGGTTTCGCCGCGAATCGACGGAAATTGAAAGAGGGTAAGTGGACCGGGTTCGGCATCAATCCCGAAGGCCCCGTCGATCATCGACTGCCGATCCTTGTCGCCAAAGACGAATCGGGCAAGCCGATCGCCATCTGGTCGAACTATGCCTGTCACTGCACCACACTGGGGCCATCATTCAACAAGATCTGTGGCGACTGGGCCGGCTTTGCTTCCGCAAATCTCGAAGCCGATCATGAGGGGGCCATCGCTCTCGTTTCCATCGGAGCGGGAGCCGACGCCAATCCCGAACCTCGCGGGAGTAACGATCAACTCTCATTCGCACAGCAGCATGGAGAAGCTTTCCGCAAGGAAGTAAACCGATTATTGAAGACGGAATTGAAACCGCTCTCTTCCGACATCACGGGAAAATTCAAAACCGTCAAACTTCCCTACAAAACTCCCCGCACTCAAGAAGAGTGGCAAGCCTACGCGGACCAACCGGGACAACGGGGCGTTTATGGTCGTTACTTTCTCGACAAACTGAAACAGGAAGGTCCGCTGCCAAAGTCCCTCGATTACGCCATCTCGACACTCACCTTCGGTGATGATCTGGCAATGGTCTTTCTCGCGGGAGAAGTTGTCTGCGATTACTCACTCACCATGTACGAGAAGTTTGCCGGTGACCGTTTGTGGGTCACCGCTTACGCCAACGATGTCCCCTGTTACATCCCTTCCCGCCGCATTCTCGATGAGCAGGGCTACGAGGCCGATTACTCGATGATTTATTACCGTCGACCCAATCAACTGAGTCCGGTTGTCGAAGAACTCATTCTCGACACCGTCCAATCGATTCTGTCTCCCCAGTTTTATTCGAAAGAACTGCAACAGAATTTCCCACCTCCCAAATCTCCCACGGAGGCTTTGCAATCCTTCAAATTGCCCAAGGGGCTGAAGCTCGAACTCGTCGCAGCCGAACCATTGGTCATGGATCCGGTCGCTTTTGATTGGGGCATGGACGGTTCGTTGTGGGTCGTCGAGATGGGCGATTATCCCTCTGGTCTTGATGGAGAAGGGAAGCCGGGGGGAAAAGTAAAAGTCCTCCGCGATACCAACGGTGATGGAAAGTACGATTCGTCGACTGTCTTCCTCGACAATCTGCCGTTCCCAACAGGTATTAAAATTTATCAGGACCAGATCCTGATCACGGCGGCCCCCAATATTCTCTCTGCCACAGACCTGAATGGTGATGATGTCGCCGATGAAACGAAAATCCTCTACGCAGGATTTGGGGAAGGGAATCAACAACACCGCGTCAACGGCCTCCGCTGGGGACTCGATAACTGGTTGTATATTGGTAACGGCGACAGTGGTGGCGAAATCGAATCGAACAAGACCGGTGAGAGCGTCAATGTTCGTCGTCGGGATTTACGCATCCGACCCGACACAGGAGAACTCGAAGCCGTCTCCGGGAATACACAGTTCGGCATCAACCGCGATGATTATGGAAACTGGTTCGGCGGTAACAACAGTAACCCGATGTGGCATTACGTCCTCGATCAATGTTACTTACAGCGAAATCCGTATGTTGTCTTTCCAGACGCCAAAGTGATGGTCGCCGATCAACCGGGAGCCGCCCCCGTTTATCCCGCCAGTCGAACATTGGGACGCTTCAATGATTTCAGCCGAGCCAACCGATTCACGTCGGCGTGCAGTCCGATCATCTACCGCGACATTTATCTCGGAGAACAATACGCGGGCAACTCATTCGTCTGCGAGCCGGTCCATAATCTTGTTCATCGCGAAATTCTGCGCAAAGAAGGGGTGACGTTCAAAAGCTCACGCGCTCCTGAAGAGAAAGAGAGTGAATTCTTCGCCTCGACGGATAACTGGTCACGCCCCGCGATGATTCGCACCGGACCTGATGGTTGTCTCTGGGTGGCCGACATGTATCGTTTTGTCATCGAACATCCCAAATGGATCCCCGGGCATCAGCAAAGACAACTCGACGTTCGCGCGGGTGACAACATGGGTCGCATATATCGCATCGTTCCCGAGGACGATCCACGACCGATCCCCAATCTCGACAAACTTCCTCAAGCGGCCATCGTCGATCTGCTCGAATCTCCCAACGGGACAGTTCGCGACATGGCCAGCCAATGGCTGATCTGGAATGACGGAGACGAAGGCGCAACCGATGCTTTGATTGAAACCTTATTTTTCCACAAGTCGAGCATTGCCAGAATTCATGCGTTAGCAGTTGTGGAGGCAAAAAATCATCAGAATGACCCAAATTTTGGAATGATCACCCCTGCAGGAATACTCTCCCTACTGAAACAGTCTGCCCGCCCAGATCCTCAGTTCACGCGGCAACTCGTCCGTGTCTCTGAAGATTACGTGAACGACGATCCAAAGATTGGTGCGGAATGGCTGCAATTCGCGCAAACAAAAGAGCCTCAGCTGCTTCAGCAGTTGGCCTATGCTTTTGGGCAATGGAATTCTCATGAGGCGGGAAGGGGATTAGCGACCATTGTGTTGCAGGATCAAAATGATCCCTACCTGATTGCTGCAGTTGCCAGTTCACTCAACGAGCACAATCTCTCAACGGCAACTGAGATGATTCTTGAATCCAACCGCGCGCGAGAACTTCCTATTATGACTCCTCTGCTAAAAACCGCTCTCGGTCTCAAGCAAACACAAACGGCGACTAAAATCCTGCTGGCCAATGCCTCCACGAAAAATCTCAATGACTGGTCACAATTGCTTACCAGTGTTGGTAATCAACGGAAGCTGCTCGAATCCATCGCGGCAGAAGATGAAACTCTCAAATCGGCCATTGATGAGATCAACCAACGTGCTCTCGAACTCGCCTTCGATCAATCAGCCGATCTGAAACAACGTGCCATTGCCGTCGGGTGTCTCGGCAATTCCTTGGGAGTCGATCAACAGACGATCCAAAGATTGACGGAACTACTCGAACCGGGATCACCATTACCTCTGCAAACTGCGGCGTTAGAAATTCTCAGCCAAAAAGCTGGAGAGAATGTCTATTCACAGTTGCTTGCCGATTGGGATTCGCTCACTCCGACGTTGAAATCAACATTGCTCTCCAAGCTGATGCAACACGACACCAGCATGAAACTTCTGCTGACCGCCGTGAGGAACAAAACTGTCGCCGCGACCGAAATTTCCCCTTCAGATCAACAACGATTCCTGCAACATGCCGACGAATCCTTTCGCAAACAGGCGGAAGAAGTGTTCGGCCAACCAACCTCCCGAACCGAGGTGCTGACATCTCTCAAGGGGGCCATGACTATTTATGGCAATGCCGATGCCGGTCAATTGCTGTTCAAGAAGCATTGTTCGCAATGTCATCAAATCAACAAGGAAGGGCACGAGGTCGGTCCCGATTTGACGGCGATCACCAATCGCTCTCCCGCAGCCCTGTATGTTTCAATCCTCGATCCGAACGCGGCCGTCGAAGACAAGTTCATCGAATACATTGCCGTCACGAATGACGGAAAACAACAGACCGGGCGTCTCGTCAGCGAGACGGCAACCTCCATCGTCCTGGAAGGAAAAGAGAAGAAGCGTGCCGAGATCTTGTACAACGATCTCGACATTCTCCGCTCGACCGGAAAATCTTTGATGCCGGAAGGACTCGAAAAAGAACTCAACGAACGTCAACTCGCCGATCTCTTGGCGTACGTCTCCGAACTCGGCCCCGATCCAAAATCGTTTCCCGGCTTGTCGCCACGTCTGGTGAAACAGGATTCGTCGCGGATCTCATTGTCGGCATCGACCACCTATCTGTATGGGCCGAGTGTCAGCTACTCTGACAAATACGACAACCTGGAAACCTGGAGTCACCCTGAAGACCGGTCAGTCTGGAAACTCGAAGTGACCGGGCCGGGGCAATACAAAGTCTTCATCGACTACTCGTGCGATCCGGTCCACTCCGGCAATCGGTTCCGTATCACGGCGGGTCGTCAGGAAATTGATCAAACTGTGAATGAAACATCGTCATGGGATGAATTCGCAATCCACGAACATGGCACAGTCACATTAGACGCGGGCCTGACTCGCATCATGCTGCAAAGCATCGGCCCCGTCCGCCGCGATTCGTTATTCAAACTGCGCTCGGTAATGCTGGTGAAGGTAGAGTGAGTAGTTGGCTCGTTAGATGAGTTCCGAGATCGGATCGCCTTTGGAAAAAATCGGGTTTCGGCGACCGGCGAAATTCTTCAAAGCGAGTTGCACGGGGTCGAAGCCGAGATGATGAAAGATCGTCATGAGAAAATCGTAAGGCGTCACGCGGCGGGAAATCGGGTCTTCTCCACGTGCATCGGTCGCACCAATTATCTGTCCGGTTTCGATGCCGCCGCCGGCAAACAACATCGTGTTGGCACGCGGCCAATGATCTCGTCCCGGTTGGACGGTCCCTTTGGCGGCACTCGCCACTCCTCCCCCACTACTGGCGACATTCGAAATGCGCGGCGTGCGTCCGAATTCGCCCGTCACCACGACCATCACTCGTTTGTCGAGACCACGGTCGTAAAGGTCTTCAATCAAGGCTGAAATCGCCTGATCGTAAAACGGGGCACGATGAGCATTGGCATCAAAGACATGATGGTTGACGGCGTGGTCGTCCCAATTGGCTACGCGACCGCACAACGGTCCATCGAACTCGGTCGTCACAATGTCCACACCGGCTTCGACGAGTCGCCGTGCCATCAGGCATTGCTGACCCCAGGCGTTTCGTCCGTAGCGATCGCGAAGTTTGTCTTCTTCTTGAGTCAAATCAAAAGCTCGGGCGGCTTCGGGACTGGAGAGTAGCCTGAGTGCCTGCGACTCAAAATTGTCGAACGCGCGCATTAGCCCGGTTTGATCGATATCTCGACGCATCAGATCGATCTTGTTTTTCAACTCGGCACGATCTTCAATTCGTCGTTGTGTTTTCTCGTCTTTGAAACCAACATTCGGTACCGAAAAGTCGGGCGAATCGGGATTGCCGGTGATCTTGAAAGGTTCGTAGGAAGGGCCGAGATAAGCGGGGCCGGCGATCTGAAACGAGTCGTAGCGATCAACGGGATTGATGGCGACGTAATTGGGAAATTGCTGAGTCGGTTTGTGTCGCAGATAACTGACAATCGACATCCAGTCGGGGTAGGTGGGTGCCGGTTTGTCGGTGGACGCGGGATCGCCTCCCAGGACCCGCAATGAACCCGCCGGATGACCACCCGCATCGTGGGCCACCGAACGGAGCAATGCGAATCGATCAGCACATTGCGCTAATTGCGGATACAGTTCCGTAATCTGGATGCCGGGGACGTTCGTATCGATGGGACTGAATGGACCTCGATAGTCGGATGTCGCCATCGGCTTCATGTCGAAGGTATCGAGATGACTTTGCCCTCCACGCAGCCAGACCAGAATGATGGCCGTGTCCGATTTTTTCGCGGTTGCGGCCGCTTCGGCCCGCGCTCGGTATAAGCCGGGAAGAGTCAAACCGGTAAAGCCAACAAGGCCGGTACGTAACAGCTCTCTGCGATTGGGATGTCGGGAGTGATTCATATTGATTTCAAAAGATTAGGAGTGAAGCGATCAACGAGTTCGTGATTCCACAAATCTTACCAGATCGCCGACTGTGCGAAGATCGGGATTTGCCTCATCGGGGATGACAATTCCAAACTCATCTTCCAGTTCCATCAATAGTTCTACAAATCCGAGCGAATCCTGATATAAAGACTCCCAGGTCGTCAAGGAGTTAAGATTCTGATCAGTGTACCCTGTCGCCTCGAAATATTTGCGGACAACATTCAGAATCTGGTGTGATTTCCATAACAAGTGCCCGCAATTGGGACAGGGAGCATCTTCACCAAGTGTCGAATATTCCAGATCATTTTCTGCTCCACATAAATCACATTGGCTCGGTAATCCTTCTGGTGTACGAGATGATATGTTCATAAAGGGCCCTCGGTTCACAATTTCGGCAATAGAGACTCCTGAAGACTCAGTCGAAATTTGAATCTGGTTTCTCACGCTGAGTTCCAGAAAATCCACCGCTTCCGCAGAACCACGTCGGCTGCTAAACTGTCTCTCGGTCGAAAGATTGGCCCTCGTAGCTCAGGGGATAGAGCACAGCTTTCCTAAAGCTGGTGTCGCAGGTTCGAATCCTGCCGGGGGT
>Ga0055584_100000134_pt1 | contig 69039 bp, 66 predicted proteins | sample OSDHelmetaG_FD_58716 | JGI IMG/M metagenome (GOLD analysis project Ga0055584, IMG submission 58716) | Pelagic marine sediment microbial communities from the LTER site Helgoland, North Sea, for post-phytoplankton bloom and carbon turnover... | ecosystem: Environmental > Aquatic > Marine >... | reverse complement strand
ACAGGGAAAAATTGCACTTTCCGAAGTGGCTGCGAATCGGTGAAAACCTCAGCGTTTTTTATAACCGTTTCGGATAGAACCAGCAGAAAATGACACTCGAGTCGGCTTCGTCTCTTTTTATTTTGTGAATACATGCTTTTTTTGATGACAAAAGGCCCAAATGGCGAAAATTTAGATTTATCTCAAATCCATAAGGATTGTTGGACTATGACGCGCATTGAAATGACCGGCGAAGGGCGATCACCCCGTTTAATGGTTCCGCCACACTCGTGCGAAACCCATTCCCATATTTATGGACCCGAAAGTGATTATCCGTTTTGGCCGGGTCGACCGCAGGACCCGGTGGCGTCGGTAACGGCATACAATCAGATGTTGGCGCGTCTTGGGTTTGAGCGGGCGGTAATCGTCCAGCCGGCGGCGTACGGCACGAACAATAGCTGCACGTTAGATGCCGTTGCTGAACGCGGCCTTGAGACAACACGCGGAGTTTGCGTCACTGAAAAAAGCGTGTCGTCGGAGGAATTGCAGCACTTTCATGATCAAGGAATGAGAGGTTTGCGGTTTTTCCTAATGGCTGATGATTTTGCATTGGCGGATGCACCGGTCATGGCGGAAAAAATTAAGCCCTTTGGTTGGCATATTCAGTTTCAGGATGAAGGCGATTGGTTAGAGGCGGCGGTGCCGGTCTTTAACGACCTGCCCGTGGATTGTGTGATTGATCATTTCGGGCGTACCGGGGCGGGCAGCACTATCGAGAATAAGGGCTTTCAAGCACTGCTGAAGTTCATGGAAACGGGCCGGTGTTGGGTCAAAATTTCAGCGCCCTATTATATGGCACGTGATGGCTATAAGCCCAAGGATGGGTCCGCACCGGATTATGCTGAACTAGGCGATCATGTGCGGGCATTGGTCAATGTCCGCCCGGACCGTTTGGTTTGGGCGGCCAATTGGCCCCATCCGCAATTTCCACTGGACGATAAGCCAGAGGATGCGGATTGTCTGGACCCGCTACTGGACTGGGTACCGGACAAAGCAATCCGGCAAAAAATATTCGTCGATAATCCGGCCCAGCTTTACGGCTTTTAGCTGAGAGCTGCTTCCGCCTCCCGCACCAAGTATTCGCGCCCTTTCAGCATCACGTCGAGCGGTCCGAAAGCGCACATATAATGGGCGTCGAAATTCGGCAATCCTTCTAGGCGTCTGAAAGCGTGTTGCCAATCAATGCGCCCTTCGCCCGGTGGCAGATGTTCTTCGTATTTGCCGTGACTGTCGGCGACCCGGACCTCATCGCAGCGTGAGAAATCCATATCGTCGATAAAGCCGTCGATGCCTTCAGGCACTAAATCCGCATGATTGATCGTGAAGGCCCACCGCAGATTGGGCGAATTGATGTGGTCAAAATAGAAGTGACACTCTTCCAAATTATGGGCGAGGTAGTGAACCTCGGCGTGATCTGGCTCCCAATTCAAATTTTCTAGTAACAATGTCACCCCTTGTTTTTCCGCATAACCAAGGGCGCGTTTGATGCGTTCGCGGCTCGCTTCCATGCGCTTTTGTTTGTCGCTGGTGAAATGCAGCCCTCCATGTATTTCGACCCAGCCGGCGCCGGTGGCCTTAGCGATGTCGATATAGGAATGGAGATAAGCATCGGTAGCCTCTGACAGGTGTGGCGAGAACTCCGCAATATTGATCGCGGATAATGTGTGCAGGCCCATGGTGACGCCTGTATCGGCGAGCTTCTGCTTTATCGCCTCGCAGCGCTCTGGTGTCATTTCATCGAAGGATTGCGGAGATTGATCGAGCCGGAAATCGATGAAATTTACGTCGTTCTCTTGCGCCCAATCAATGCCGTCTTCAATTGGAAGTTTCACACCGATATCGATGCCAATGCGGTCGCGAATGCTCATGCGGATCCCCTCTGAATTCTGTTTAGTTTAAATGTGCACCTAACCTTAAACGAAGGGTTGGTTCAGATCACTATGCGTGCCGAAAACTCTAACCCTCTAGTCTGTAGACGCGGTCGGCCAGGGGAATTATTCTACTGCAATGACAATCGATGCCTTGAAGTCACTATTGCCCATTGCCGATTGGGATGACCGCCGTGCCGAGGGCGTTATTTTCACCGGCGGGATTGATCCCATTTTACCCACACCGTTCAAAATTGGTGAGGCCGCAGCTGCCGCGCTGGCGGCAACCGGCTTGGCTGTGTCTGATCTTTGGCAATTGCGAACAGGCCGGTTGCAGGAAGTGTCCGTGGATGCACGTTTGGCCACGGCGACCTTGCGGGGTACCAAATATATCGAAATAGATGAGAAATCCGCCGCACCGAACTACAACTTGCTGAAGAGTGTTTTTCCCACGAAAGATGGGAGATGGGTTTACCTCCATTGCCGCTTTTCCCATCATCGCGCCGCAGCGCTGTCGGTTCTAAACGTACCGGAGGATGTAGATGCCGTACATAAGGCTGTGGCGACATGGGACGGGCTTGATCTGGAAGAGGCGATAATCGCCGCCAACGGTGCGGGCGGTATGGTGCGGACCATGGATGAATGGGCAGCCCACCCGCAAGGCGTGGCGGTGGCGAATTTGCCGCTGATGGAGATTGTTCGCATCGGTGACAGCCCACCCGAGCCTCTACCGGAAGGCGACCGGCCCCTCTCGGGAATCAGAGTTCTGGATCTGACCCGGGTCCTTGCGGGGCCGACCTGCGGCCGCACGCTGGCGGAACATGGTGCGGACGTTTTGAAAATTGCGGGCGCCCATTTGCCCAATAGTGACGAAGAGGATTTCGATACCGGGCGCGGAAAATTGTCGGCTTATCTCGATCTGCGTGAACCGCAGGAGTTGGAAACATTGCGTAGCTTGGCGCGGAATTGCGATGTGTTTTCTCAAGCCTATCGACCAGGTGCACTCAGCAAGCACGGCTTGTCGCCCGAAGAGCTGGCCGCGCTGCGGCCGGGGATGGTGTGCGTAAACATGTGCGCGTTTAGCCATGAAGGGCCATGGACCGCGCGGCGTGGTTTTGATTCCGTGGTTCAATCGGTCAGCGGCTTATCGGATCACCAAAGCAAAGTGCTGCCAGACGAGAAAGGTGGGCCGATATTTTTACCCGCCTCAGCTATTGATTATTTAACCGGATATTTGATGGCGTTCGGTGCAATGGTGGCGTTGAAACGACGCGCGCAAGAAGGCGGGAGTTGGCTTGTTCGTATTTCGCTGGCGCAAGTGGGGCATTGGCTGGCCGGGCTTGGCCAGGTGCCCGTGGCCCAATTGCAAGACGTGCCGCGTGAATTTACTGAGGCTGAAATTGAATCTTGGATGATGACGACGCCTATTTCCGTTGGCTCCTTCCGTCATCTGAAGTCGGTGGTGGGTCTATCGGAAACGCCGCCCTATTGCGTCCGGCCACCGGTACCGCTCGGCACGCACAAACCAGAATGGCCCGTTGTTTAAGGGGTGTCGTTAAGCCAGGCCTTTGCGGCTTCGAAAAGAAAATAGCATCCGGTTAAAATCACAACGCCGTCCAAAAGCTTGGTGTGAATGTTGACGCCCATGCGCACGACCATGTAGCGGCCGATATAGGCCGCCGGCACCGTCATCACGCCGATGATGAGGCCGAGAGTGACTAATTGAAAGTCGAGCAGGTCGACCGATGTAAATCCGCTAACGCGGCAAAGATTGGTGAGCACCGATATCGTTGCATCCGTCCCCAGGATAGCACCGCCGCGAAGACCAAAACCCAATAGCATGGCGACCAGAACCACGCCGCCGAGCGGCACGGAACCGGCAATGATGCCGAACCCAAAACTGCCGGCAGCCACTCCAGCGGGATTCGGTTTTAATTTGAGATTATCGGTCCACCGGCGGATGGGCAGGGAAGCGATCATAAAGATCCCGAAAATTGCGAGCAGGCTCGATTGTGGCAGCCAGTCGTAAATCAACACACCGACAAACACGCCGGGCGCTGCGGGCAGCCCAACTTTGATGAAGAGTTTCCAGTCTATCCATTCCCGATAGACCCAAGCACGCGCGATGTTGCCGAATAGGGAGCCCACAGCGATTACGGGCAACAGTGCTTTGACGCCAATCAGCGGCACGAGTACCGGCGCAATCAATAGGCTTGAGCCCGTACCGCTCATGCTGGCCAGCAATGCGCCGGCAAAAGCAGCCAGTGCGACGATGCCGTAGGTGGCGAGCGAAAGCTCGGATTCCATGCCGGTCATACAGTTGTTCGCTGTTTGCGGATTGTCGGAGGTGATTGCATTTGGTATCGCTAAAGGACAAGAAGCACCGCACTATAGCGGACAATTCATTCAGTGGGGGAAATCATGGTTCGTTATGCCGTTGGACAGGCTGTGCCGCGCACGGAAGATCCGCGCCTTTTGAAAGGCGTTGGGCGATATGTTGACGATATTCGGCTCGCTAATATGGCGCATGGGTACATCCTTCGCTCGCCCTTGGCGCATGCCTTGATTAAAAGCATCGACACGAGCGCCGCCATTGCAGCTCCCGGCGTCCTTGCGGTTTTAACCGGCGCGGATTTTGAAGCGGCTGGGTTGAATGGCATTGTGACTGATGTGGCCGGTGCCAAACGATCTGATGGTACGCCGATTTTTCGGCCGCCGCGTCCCGCATTGGTGACAGACAAAGTACGCGTGGTCGGTGATTATGTGGCCTTCGTTGTGGCCGAAACATTGGACCAAGCAAAAGATGCTGCAGAACTAATTGAGGTGGATTACGAGGCATTGCCGGCGATGGTCGGCACTGCCGCAGCAGCGGAGCCAGGCGCGTTGCCGGTTTGGGATGAGTGTCCCGATAATATCTCATTCGAGCATAATGTTGGCGATGCGGAAGCGACAGAAGCGGCCTTCGCGAAAGCCGATGTGGTGGTGAAGCAGCGCTTCGTCATCAACCGTGTTTCTACGAATTCCATGGAGAACAGAGGTTGTATCGGCGAGTTTGATAAGCATGAAGAACGCTATGTGCTCCATACGGGATTGCAGCAGCCCCATAATATCCGCGCAGATTTGGCGAAGAATATTTTCAACGAGCCGGAATATCTTTTCCGAATTGTTTCGGACGATGTGGGCGGCAGCTTTGGGATGAAGGGCGGGACCTACCCGGAATATGTTTTGGTGCTGTGGTCTGCGAAGATGTTAGGCCGTCCGGTTAAATGGTACGCGCCGCGTTCCGAATCCTTCATCAGCGACACCCACTCTCGCGACAATGTTAGCGATGCGGAATTGGCGCTGTCTAAGGACGGCAAGTTCTTGGGTGTTCGTTGTAAGACGCTCGCCAATTTAGGCGCCTATGTGGCCTCCCGTGGGCCGAACCCGCCGATGGGCAATCTCGGTACCATGGCGGGGACCTACACCACCGAAGCGATGCATGTGAATGTGCGCGCGGTGCTGACCAATACCCATTCGACTGCGCCCTATCGGGGTGCCGGGCGACCAGAAGCGGCCTACGTTATAGAACGGCTGATCGATATCGCGGGCTATGAGATGGAAATGGATCCGGCGGAATTGCGCCGGATTAATCTCATTCCCAAGGATGCGCTGCCCTACCAAACCGCCCTTACGTTCAATTACGATTCCGGTGATTTCGAGAAGGGCCTCGATATGGCGCTCGATATGGCGGACTACGCGAACTTTGAAGCGCGACGAACAGAGGCGGCCAAGCGTGGCAAAATGCGCGGCATCGGCATTTCCAATACTATTGAACAGGCTGGCGGCCGCCGCCGGTTTGAGCACGCGGAGATTCGTTTTACCAAAGCGGGTTCGGTGTTGTTGTTGATGGGGACAATCAGCCATGGCCAAGGCCATGACACCACCTTCAAACAAATTCTTTCAGACCGTCTGGGCGTTCCGGCCGAACACATTCGGATGATCGAGGGTGATACGGATCAGGTCTCCATGGGCGAAGGCACCGGCGGGTCGCGCTCGGCGGAACTCGGTGGGGCTGCGATTTATCTGTGTTCGGATAAGATCGTCGAGAAAGGCAAAAAGATAGCGGCGCATAATCTCGAAGCGGCGGAGGCGGATATCGAATTTGCTGACGGCACTTTCACCGTCGCGGGGACCGATAAGTCCATCGACATCATGGACGTGGCACAGGCGTCTTACTCGCCTAATAAAATTCCAGCGGATGTGGAGATCGGCCTCGATGAGATGTACTCCTACCTGCCGGACACGGAAACATTCCCCAACGGCACGCACATTTGCGAGCTTGAAGTGGACCCGGATACGGGCGCCATCGATATCCTAAAGTACTCGGTGATCGACGATGTGGGCGTGGTGGTTAATCCGCTATTGCTGAAGGGTCAAATTCATGGTGGTGTCGGCCAAGGTCTTGGTCAGGCGCTTGTAGAAAACATTCACTATGACGAAGACGGCCAAATTTTAACCGGCAGTTTCATGGATTACTGCATGCCGCGCGCGGACGATATGTGCGCCATTGAAGTGGGCAGCAATCCGCAGCCGTGCAAAACCAACCCGACCGGAATCAAAGGCGCTGGTGAAGCGGGCACCGTGGGTGCTTTGCCGTGTGTCGCTAATGCAGTGGTGAACGCGCTGTCGCCGCTGGGTATTCGCCACGTTGAAATGCCGGCGACGCCGGAAGTGGTGTGGCGTGCTATTCAATCAGCTAAATCGGCCGCAGAGTAAGGCAGAGCAAGAGAGTAAACCAAATGGCAGAACCAGCATCTCCAGACGAGCTAATTTCCGTTTCCGTTCTCACGGGTTTTCTCGGCAGCGGGAAGACGACGCTGCTGGCGTCGCTCTTAAAAAAGCCGGAACTGTCCGATACCGCCGTGGTGATCAATGAGTTCGGCGAAATTGGTCTCGATCATCATTTGCTCGAAAACACTGAAGAAAACATCATCCAGCTCGATTCCGGCTGTCTTTGCTGTACGGTGCGTGGCGATTTATTGGAGACCATGCGCAAACTCTATAGCGAACGTGAGAAAGGCGACATTCCCCGTTTTAAGCGCGTGGTTATCGAGACGACCGGACTGGCCGACCCGGCGCCGATCATTCATACGTTGCTCAACGACCCGACGCTGATCGATTGTTTTAAACTAGATGGCGTTTTAACCGTCATCGACGGGGTCAATGGTGGTGCCACGCTCGACAATCACAAGGAAGCGGTAAAACAGGCTGCTGTCGCGGACCGGCTCTTGCTTACCAAGTCAGACGTTGCGGATGCGATCATGCCGCTTCGCGACCGGTTGAAAAGCCTCAACCCCGCAGCGCCCATCATCACAGTGGAGAATGGCGAGGCGGACCCGAAGGACCTTTTCAATACGGGTTTCTACAACCCGGAGACTAAAACCGCCGATGTGGTCGCCTGGCTGAAAGAGGAAGCCTATCTCGATCAAGAAGCGATGGGCGAAGTAGGGCACGATCACGATCATCACGATCACGACCATGATCACGACCATGACCATGATCACGGGCATGATCATAAAGGACACCACGACCATCACCATGATGTGAACCGACATGATGATCACATCGAGGCCTATTGCATCACCCGCGACGAGCCGGTCAGCGTGCTGGCCATAAACAGCTTGATGCAAATTTTGTTCGAGCACCGCGGCGAGGATTTATTGCGCGTCAAAGGCATTCTGAACGTTACCGAACATCCGGGCCGTCCGGCAGTCATCCATGCGGTGCAGCATCTAATGCATCCAGTGGCCTGGCTCGAAGAATGGCCGGACGATGATCACCGCACGCGCATCGTTTTTATCACCCGCGATATTAGCCGGGATTGGATTGAAGCGCTGATCGACGGACTTAACGACGAAGCGGAAGAAATTAAGGCGGACGCGGAAAAAGACTCTGATGAAGGTGCTGACTGACGATCAGGTCGCCCATTGGCGGCGGAACGGATTTCTCCATCCCTTTCCGCTACTGGATGAAGCGGAGCGGCAAGGCTGTCTCGACGGCGTGGCGCGCTACGAAGCCTGGCTCGGTGATCGCATTAACGCGGCCGACGATCTCGGCTGCCGCACCATGCCTTACATTATCCTGCCCTGGGCTGCGCGGTTGGCGCAGGACCCGCGTATTTTGGACATCGTTGAGGATTTGATCGGCCCAGACATCCTGGTTTGGACCAGCACCTTTTTCATCAAAGAGGCCCGGTCGCCGACCATCGCCGCTTGGCATCAGGATGCGACCTATTTCGGCTTGGAGCCGATGGAAATGACCACCGCTTGGATAGCATTGAGCGAAGCTAGCGAAGAAGCGGGCTGTATGGAAATGCTGCCCTGGGGTGGCCAATGGCGGCAGATGCGCCATGAAACCCATGTGGTGGAGAACAGCGTCAATCGCGCGGAACAAATGATCGTTGAGGGGATGGATGAAACCGGCGCGGTAAAAATGCCGCTCAAGGCGGGCGAGTTTTCGCTCCATCACGGCATGGCGATCCACCGCTCCGCCCCCAACCAGTCAGGGCATCGACGCATTGGGCTGGGCTTAAATTTTATGCCCACTCACACGAAGCCCACAGGCTCGATCCCGACCGCCGCTATGCTGGTCCGAGGCGAAGATAAATATGGGCATTTCGAATTGGTAGCGCCGCCGAAAGCGGAATTGGACGAAGAGAATATCGCCGCTCACGAGCGGGCAGTGACGGCGTACCGGGATAATTATTTAGAATTTGAGGCGCTGCACCGGCAAGGCGCGGTGTGACCGCAGACCTTTATCCTTCCCCTGCCAGTTCATACAAAATCTTCCCCTTACTTTGACGGTTCGCCAACACACCAATGGCGTCGGCGGCTTCTTCCAATTGGAAAACCCGATCGATGGTGACGTCGATCGTGCCGTCTTGCAGCCAGGTCAGCAAATCTTGGGCGCGTGCTTGGTAGGCCTCTTCGGTGGGTACGTAATGTTGCAGATGGGGCCGGGTAAGGAATACCGAGCCGGCTTCGGCTAGTTCCAACACATCGAAATTCTCAACCAAGCCCGAGGCGTGGCCGTACAGGATACAAAAGCCGCGCAGGCGAAGTGAGTTCAGGGATTTGATTAGCGTATCCTTGCCGACCGAGTCGTAGGCCACATCGACACCGGCACCGTCGGTGATCCGCATTATTTCGTCGCGAAAGTTTACCTTCGAGTACTCGATCACATGGTCGGCACCGCGGGCTTTGGCGATCTCGACTTTGTCCGGGCTGCCGACCGTGCCGAAGACTTCGGCGCCTTGTTTTTTGGCGAGCTGCACCAGAATTTGGCCAACCCCGCCGGCGGCGGCATGGATCAAGCATTTGCTGCCGGGCTCTAGGGGATAGGCGTCGTGGGCGAGATAATGGGCGGTAATGCCGTGGGACATGATGGCAATGCCGCGCTTGAAGGAGACTTGGTCCGGCAATTTGGTCGCCCGGATTGCCGGAATGGCGGCGTATTCTGCTTGAGAGCCGTGGACGCGGGTGAAGGCCACCCGGTCGCCTTCTCTTATACGGGTGACGCCTTTGCCCACGGCTTCGACCCAGCCGCACCCTTCTACGCCAAGGCGATAGGGGAGCGGTGTTGGGTAGGTGGGGGAATCCTTGTAATCGCCGCGCGAACGATAGATATCGGTGAAATTCACACCAGCGTAGGCGGTCTTGATAAGGACCTCGCCGTCACCGGCTTCCGGCTTCGCTACGTCGCGTACCTTCAACTTTTCCGGTCCGCCAAACTCTTCTACTTCCAACGCGCGCATGGTCTCCCCCTATCTGGTCTCAAATGTCGAATCATGATTAAATAGCATATTCAATTTACAAAACAGATGCGGCAAGATTCCGGCGTAGAACCGGTGGCCTCTAAGACGCTCAGTGAGTGTTTCGGCTAAAAAATACCGCAAAGATGATGAAGATTTAGAGGAGAACGTCCATGGCTGGTTCGGCCGAGAATTCTGTTGAATCCATCGAAGTTGTTCCCACCGGCACCCCTGTAGGCGCTGAGGTTCGCGGACTGGATTTAAGCAAGCCCGTTTCCGACGATGTTAAGGAAAAATTGGTTGAGCTTTGGGGTGAGCATATGGTGCTCCTGTTTCGCAACCAGGAAATCAGCGATGAGAATATTTTGGCGACCGCCGAGGTGTTCGGCGGTCAGCAAATCGCAGGTAGTCGCGCCTTCTTTCTGAAAGCTGGATATAAGGCCGGCGAATCCGACCGTGTTTCCAAGCATGCGGGTATTAGCCTGGTTTCGAATTTGGACCAGGACGGCAAACCTGCAAAAGTTACAGCAGGGGTCGGCAGTCTCGAAGCGCTGTGGCATACGGACAACTCCTATGTGGAAGTGCCGCCGAACGGCACGCTGTTATGGTCGGAAATTGTGCCGACAGACGGCGGTGGTGAGACGTCTTTTAACAATCAATATCAAGCCTATGACGAGCTTTCCGATGAGCTGAAAGAGGCCATCGAAGGCAAGCATGTTTGCCATGATAATCTGCGCAATACGGCAGGCCGCTTGCGCCCGACGGCGAAAGAGCCGGAAAGCCGCGAAGAGATTACTGGCCCGGCGCATCCCATCGTTCGCATTCACCCCTTAACCGGTAAGCGGTGTTTGTATCTTGGTCGGCGCTATGAAGGTAATTCGAGCTATATCGACGAAATGCCCAATGATGAAGGTGACGCCTTGCTGGCGAAACTTTGGGCGCACGCCACTCAAGAACATCTGCGCTGGACCCATCATTGGCAGCCCCATGATCTCATTCTTTGGGATAACCGCTGCACCATGCATCAACGTAATCCTGTCGATCACACCCAAGCGCGTGTCATGCATCGCGCGTTGATTAAGGGTGAGCCGATCATTTCTGCCTGGGATGCACAAGCAGCTGCGGAATAGGAGGCGTTTATGAGCGGAAATACCGTCGAAGCGATTGAAGTTACGCCGACTGCTGCTGCGCTCGGCGCAGATGTTCGCGGTGTCGATCTATCGGTTCCGCTCGGCGATGATATTCTCGCAAGGCTCATAGAGATTTGGGCGGAGCATTTGGTGATGCGCTTCCCCGGCCAGGAATTGGCGGATGAAAAACTTCTCGCTTTTACGGAACATTTCGGTGGTCAACAGCCGAGCGGTGCCCGTAAGCGCCGCCAGGAAATGGGGTTAGGTGAGCACTCGAAGAACAACCCTACCGACCCGCGCTTTAATTACGTCACCAATTTGGACTATGACGGCAACCCGTCGGCCACGCCGCGCGGAAATGGAGCTTACGAATTGCGTTGGCACTCCGACAACACTTATGTGGAGGTGCCGCCGACCGCGACGTTGCTTTGGGGTCAAAAAATCCCCACCGACGGCTCTGGCCAAACCATGTTTTGCAATCAGATTTTGGCGTATGAGGAATTGCCGGACGACCTGAAAGAGGTGATCGAAGGCAAGCATATGATGCATGACGGATCGCGCAATACGGCGAACATGGTCCAGGTGGGTGGGACGGCGCCGCAAACCCAGGCGGATATTAAGGGGCCCATCCATCCTTTGGTCCGTATTCATCCGCCATCGGGCAAAAGGGCGCTGTTTCTGGGCCGCCGCTGGGACTATCCGTCGACCTATATTATCGAGATGCCGGGCGATGACGGTGAAGAGTTGATGGACCGTCTTTGGGCGCACGCAACTCAAGAGAAATATGTTTGGGTCCAAAATTGGACGCCGGGCGATCTTATCATGTGGGATAACCGGGCGGTGATGCATCGGCGCACTGCGGTCAAACCTGAATCACCCCGCGTTATGCACCGGGCTTTGATCAAGGGTGATCCGGTTATTTCAGCTTGGGATAATACCGCCGCTGCCGAATAGGAGAATTGAATGACCGCGAATTCAGTTGAGAACATTGAAGTCATACCCACTGGCAAGGCCGTGGGGGCGGAGATACGCGGCGTTGATTTAACGCAAGAATTACCCAAAGACGTGGTGGCGAAACTGACCGAAGCATGGGGCGAGCATCTCGTGCTGCTCTACCGCGATCAGGATTTGGAAGACGAACATATCGTGACGTTATCGGGCTATTTTGGCGGTCACCAACCGGCGGGTGCCCGGCAAGCGCGGCGGCAGGTCGGTATCAAGGATGCGGGCAAAGGCAGCTCGACGGACATGCGTATTAATTACGTCTCCAATTTGGACGATGAAGGTAATCCTACCCAGCATAATCGCGGTATTGGCAGCCATGAAATTAGGTGGCATTCGGATAATACCTATGTAGAAGTGCCGCCGACGGGCACATTCCTTTGGGCGGAAATCATTCCCGACGACAACACCGGTAACACGCTGTTTTGCAACCAGTACCTCGCCTATGAGGAGTTGCCGGATGATTTGAAGGAAGCCATCGAAGGCAAGCACATGATGCATGACGGGTCGCGCACCACAGCGAACCTCGTGCATCCGCACCGGACCATGCCCGAAAGCCAAGACGAAATTGATGGGCCGGTTCATCCCATGGTTCGTATTCACCCGTTGACCGGAAAGCGTGCCCTGTTTCTGGGCCGCCGTTGGGATTACCCCTCAACCTACATCGTTGAAATGCGTAACGATGAAGGCGAAGCGCTGATGGACAGGCTCTGGGCGCATGCGACCCAGGATAAATATGTCTGGGCCCATCAATGGAAACCCAAAGACATTTTACAATGGGATAATCGTTCGGTGATGCATCGCCGCACCGCGGTTAACCCTACCCAAAAACGAATATTGCACCGGACGCTCATCAAGGGCGATCCAGTGATCTCAGCTTGGGAGAGTAACGTCGCAGCGGAATAGGAGGCTGTTATGGCCGTGAATACGCTTGATTCGATTGAGGTAATCCCCACCGGTGCCGCGCTTGGCGCAGAAATAAAAGGCATCGATTGGTCTCAGAAATTGTCCGACGAAGTGCTGGCGCGCTTCGAGGAAATTTGGGCGGAGCATTTGGTTCTCCTCATGCGCAATCAGGAATTGGAACGTGAGCAGGTGATGGGAGTCGCCGACACACTTGGCGGTCGCTACGTTCCCGGCTCACGCCAAATTTATCTCGATGCGGGTATGAAGCCGGGTTCGCACCGGGTCTCCGACATCAAGGGCCTTGGAAAAATTTCCAATTTGGATGCGGACGGTAACCCGCAAAAACTGACCGAAGGCAGCGGCAGTCTTGCCATCGCGTGGCACACGGATAATTCTTATATGGAAGAACCACCACGGGCGAGCATGCTTAATGCGGTCCACGTGCCGGTGAATGGCGGCGGGCACACAATGTTCTCCAATCAATATATGGCCTATGACGATCTGTCCGATGAGCTGAAGGAAAAGATCGAGGGTAAGCATGTGCTCAACGACATCAGCCGCAACACTTCGGGGCGCGCGCGCATGGGCTTGGAATTGCCAAAGACCCGCGAAGAAGTGAAGGGTCCTATTCACCCGATGGTGCGTATCCATCCGGTCACCAAGAAACGCGCCCTTTATTTGGGGCGGCGCTGGGATCGTCCGTCGAGCTATATCGTCGAAATGCGCAATGACGAAGGCGACGATTTGCTGGATCTCTTGTGGGCGCATGCGACCCAGGAAAAATATGTTTGGGTGCATGATACCTGGACACCCACCGACCTCGTCATTTGGGACAACCAGTGCACATTGCACCGGCGAAACGAGGTCGACCCGAATCAGAAACGCTATCTTCACCGTGCTTGCGTCACAGGCGGTCCGGTGATTTCCGCCTTTGATATACCGAAACCAACCGAAGCCATTGCTGCAGCGGAGTAGAGGACACATGGTTAATACACTCGATGATATTGAAGTTATTCCCTCCGGTGCCGCGGTCGGTGCAGAAGTGCGCGGCGTGGATTTTGCCAAAGATGTGCCGCAAGAGGTTGGCGACCGGGTCAACGAAATTTGGGCAGAACATAAGGTTTTGTTGTTACGCGGTCAGATTTTAGACAAGCAGGCGCTATACGAAGCAGCAGAAGTGCTCGGTGGTGTACAGGAAACCGGTTCACGGGCGATGAACGTGAAAGCCGGCTGGAAAGAAGGGTCTGCGCGCATCTCGGATTTTCCCGGCATTAGCTACATTTCCAATCTCGACGAAAACGGCGAACCCGTGCTCAGGACAAAAGGTTCGGGCAGTCTCGAAATCGGCTGGCACACGGATAATTCCTATATGCAGGACCCGCCCATGGGCAGCATGCTGAATGCGGTAGAGGTGCCAGTGGATGGGGGTGGGCATACCTCTTTCCTTGATACGGCCACAGCGTATGAAACCATGCCGGACGATCTCAAGCAGGAGATTGAAGGCCTGCATATGTGCCACGATAATAGCCACAGCACGGTTGGTCAGTTGCGCGCGATTTACAAAGGCGTCGAACCCACTTGTCGCGAAGAAGTGGATGGCCCGGTGCATCCGCTGGTGCGCATCCATCCGGTGACCGGTGAGCGCTCGATTTATCTCAGCCGTCGTCACGGGTTTCCGTCGGCTTATATCGTTGAACTTTCCGATGAGGCGAGCGAGGACCTGCAGGACCGTATCTGGGCCCATGTCGCCCAGGACAAATTCACCTGGACCCACACGGATTGGCGGGTGGGCGATCTGGTCTTGTGGGATAACCAGCAACTTTTGCATAAACGGTCGGCCATAGACCCGACGCAAAAGCGGGTCATGCAACGAACGCTGGTTAAGAGTGACGGCTTTATTTCCGCGTGGGACGCGACAGCGGCGGCGGAGTAAAGAAACTATGGTGAATAGCCTTGAAGGCCTGGAAATAGTGCCCAATGACGCGCCCGTTGGCGCGGAAGTGAAGGGCGTAGATTGGTCCAAACCGATTCCTGACGATTTGGTTGAGGCGCTAAAACAGGCCTGGCTCGATCACAAGGTGCTGCTATTTCGGGATCGAAAACTCTCGGACCCGGAACTTTTGGCGGTAACGGAGCTGTTCGGTGGTAGCCAAGCGGCGAAGTCGCGCGAATTCTATATGAAGGCGGGGTTTGCCGTCGGCAGCGACCGTGTCAGTAAATTTCCGGCCATTACGCTCATCAGTAATTTGGACGATGACGGTAAACCGGTCATGAAGAATGCCAGTGTCGGCAGCCTGGAATTGAATTGGCACACGGACAATTCCTATACGGAAGTGCCGCCTGCGGGCACGCTTCTTAACGCGCATATTTTGCCGGTCGATGGCGGTGGGGATACGTCCTTTGCAAATCAGTATCTCGCCTATGAAGCATTGCCGGGTGATTTGAAGGAGACTATTCAAGGTAAGCATCAGCGGCACGATATCAGCCGCAGCACGTCCGGCACGTTGCGGCCTGGTTTCGAGCCGGCAGCATCGCGTGACGATGTGGAAGGGCCCGTGCACCCCTTGGCGCGGGTTCATCCGGGGACCGGCAAGACGGCGCTATATCTCGGCCGTCAGGGGCCCTGGCCCGCCTCCTATATCTTGGAACTGGATGATGCGGAAAGCCAAGAAGTGATGGGACGTCTCTGGGCGCACGCGACGCAGCCGCAATTTGTTTGGACCCATAAATGGGCGCTCGGCGATTTGTTGATTTGGGATAATCGGGCTGTGATGCATCACCGAACACAGGTTGATCCTACGCAAGCGCGCGTCATGCATAGAGCTTTGATTAAAGGTGAGCCGATTGTTTCCGCATGGGAACCGGCAGTTGCTGCGGAATAAGGAATAAGAAGATGGCTGACGTAAACACCATGGATGCACTGGAGATTCTATCGACCGGTGCTGCAACAGGTGCGGAAGTAAAAGGCGTTGATCTTTCCCAACCGGTTCCGCTGGAAGTTCAGGAAGCGCTGAACCGCGCATGGGATGATTTCCTCGTATTGCTGTTTCGCGACCAAGAATTGAACCAGGACGACATTGTAAACGCGTCTGAGATATTCGGCGGCTGTCAAATTGGTGGCGGGCGGAAATTTCATGTGGCCGGTGGCGCAAAGGCCGGTGATCACAGCATGGCGCAGCGCGATGAAGTGACGTTGGTGTCAAATCTTGGCCCGGACGATAAGCCGGTGATGCAAAATAACGGGCTCGGCAGTATGGAAGTGGATTGGCACACGGATAATTCCTATGTGGACACACCACCGGCGGGCAGCTTTCTCTATGGCGTGGAAGTGCCGGTCAACGGCGGTGGCGAGACCTCATTCAACAATCAGTATGACGCGTGGGACACGCTTTCCGGCGAATTGAAGGAAAGGGTGTGGGGCAAAGCGCAAAAGCAAGATGTGAGTCGAAACTCTGCTGGTGTTTTGCGGCCGTCCGCAATATTGCCGGCGACACCGGAAGATGTGGAAGGGCCCGATCATCCGTTGGTGCGGTTACACCCCAAGACCCGGCGCCCGGCGCTCTATTTGGGCCGCCGCCGCGTGTGGCCGTCTAATTACATTGTCGGCATGGATTATGATGAGGGTCGCGATTTATTAGGTGCGCTTTGGGATCACGCCACTAACTGGGATTTGGCCTGGACCCATGAATGGAAAGTGGGCGATGCGATCCTTTGGGATAACCGGGTTGCTATGCATCACCGCAAAGCCATCGACCTCAGCCAGCGCCGGGTCATGTTGCGTACGCAGATCAAAGGTGAGGCCTTCATCCCGGCCTGGGATGAAATGGAATCAGTGGCATGAGTGCGGAGAACGCTCTGTCGCGGTTAGAAATTATCCCAACCGGTGCCGGTGTCGCTGCGGAAATCAAAGGCGTTGATTTCTCGAAACCTGTGCCGGATGACCTTAAAGCGGCGCTTGTTCAGGCATGGCACGATCATTTGGTTTTGCTGTTTCGGGAACAAGAGTTGGCCGACGAAGATATTCTGGCGTTCGGCAATTTATTCGGCGGTGCGCGGGGGTCTACCTCGCGGCAATTTTATCTAAAAGCGGGGTTTAAGCCCGGTGGTCATCGAATTTCGAAAGTGCCGGGTATTACCTATATTTCCAATCTCGATGACGACGGCAATCCGACGGAGGTCAATGCCGGTCTCGGTAGTCTTGAAGTGGATTGGCATACGGATAATTCCTATGCGGAAATTCCACCGGCCGGAACAGCGCTCTATTCGCGTGTCGTGCAAGAAGATGGCGGCGGAAACACGTCCTTCAATAACCAATATGTTGCGTACGATACGTTACCGAAAGATTTGAAAAAAGCGTGTTGGGGAAAATTTCAAAAACATGATGTGAGCCGGAACTCCGCCGGTGTGTTGCGTCCAACATTGAAACTCCCGGAATCTCCGGAAGATGTAGACGGTCCTCTTCATCCTCTATTACGCGTTCATCCAGGCACTGGAAAAACGGTGATGTATTTGGGCCGCCGCCGACAAGGTTTTTCCAACCACATCGTCGATATGCCCTATGAGGAAAGCCAAGCTTTGTTGAAGGAATTATGGGCGCATGCGACACAAGATGATCTCAAATGGACCCATAAATGGCAGGTGGGTGAACTAATCCTCTGGGACAATCGCAGTGCCATGCATTACCGCACAGCATCGGATCCGACGCGGCCGCGAATATTGCATCGGACGATGGTCGAAGGCCAAGCGCTGGTGGCGCCTTGGGATGAAACCGCTGCCGCATAAACAAATTTAGCGAGACGAGATGACCGATAAAGTTTCCATTGTGCCTACGGGCGATGCGACCGGGGCGGAAGTTAAAGGGCTGGATCTAACCAAACCCGTGCCTGAAGAACATCAAAAAACATTGCGCCAAGCTTGGGCGGATCACCAAGTCTTGCTCTTTCGCAATCAAATCTTGGATGACGATCATCTGACGGCGACCGCGAATATCTTCGGCGGCGTGCGTGGTACGGAATCGCGGGATATGTTTTTGAAGGGTGGCTATAAGGCCGGTGGCAAACACGTGCCGTCGCGGGCGAATTTTAGTTTCATTTCCAACTTGGATGAAGAGGGTAAGCCGACAGAACGGAATGCGGGGCTCGGCAGTACGGAGGTGGATTGGCATACGGATCAGTCCTACACGCGCATTCCCAATGCGGGAACGTTGCTCTATTCGATGAAGATTCCAGACAATGGCGGCGGCGATACGTCTTTCAGCAATCAATACTTGGCGTATGAAACCCTCCCGCCCGATCTCAAGGAAGCGTGTCACGGCAAATATCAACGCCATGACATTAGCCGGAATTCCGTGGGCCAGGTGAAGCCCTCTCAGCGGCTGCCGAAGTCACTCGAAGAAGTAGAAGGTCCGGATCACCCCTTGTTGCGGGTCCATCCGGTCAGCGGAAAAACAGCGCTCTATCTGGGCCGTCGGAGGGCATCGCCGGGAAACTACATTGTTGGGATGAACCAAGAAGAAAGCGATGCTTTCTTAGGCGCGCTTTGGGATCACGCAACCAAGGACGACTTGAAATGGACCCATCGCTGGCGGGTCGCCGATCTTCTGGTATGGGACAATAGATGCGTTATGCATCATCGATCTGCGCTTGATCCCACAAAGCCGCGTGTCATGAACAGAACCATGGTGAAGGGCGAAGCGATTGTTGCACCCTGGGATGACGCTGCTGCGACTGCTTAGCATACCCCCAATGACGCAATTTGATTCTCAAAAGGCTGCGCGTCGCCACCAATCCGTCTTGTGAGACTGCCGGCAGCTTTCAATAACCGGGGTAGATTCTCCTTAATAAGATTATCGGTAAAATCCGACGTGGGTCCGGAAATGGACAATACGGCGGCCAGCCTCTGCCCGCGCTCGAAGATAGGCGATGCGAGCGATGAAAACTCCGGATGGCGATCCCCGATATTAACGATGAAATGATCGCGCCTAATATCGGGCCAATCTGCTTGCTCCGACGGGTCCTGGGAGAATGCCAACATAACTTTACCGGTGCCACCGGGTAGTATCGGTCGCCGGTCACCTTCTCGCAGACTGGATAGTAGGGCTGCAGTCGATCCGACTTTATGCAAACAAACCCGCATGTCGCCATCGCGAATAAAAAGTCCGGCCGATGTGCCCGACTGTTGCACCAAGTCTCGCATGATCGGCAACGCGTGATCCGAAAACTGGAAAGAACCTTGGTAAAGGTTTGCATATTCTAGGAAGGCTGGGCCGAGCGCATACTCCCCCGGCCCAACCCGCAACACATAGCCGAACTTTTCCAACGAGGCGATCAGCCGAATGATCGTTGCTTTGTTCAGGGATGTTTTATCCGCGATCGTCTGCAGCGAAAGACGGTCCGTGCTACCCCGGAAGCTCTCGATAATTACAAGTGCGCGCTCAACGGCATTAACGCCTGTGGTGGCCATGCTTCGGTCCTATCGGTTCGATCTTGACAATAGCCATTTTAAAATATAAAATACATTTCACAATACGAAATAAACAACAAACCCAAGAAACTTTGGTTGCGGTGTTACGGAGCGTGCGTAAGTTTGTGCACAGACCGCAAATGCAGGAATAAAGAGAGCATCATGGATTTAGGGCTATCCGGTAGAAATGCGCTTGTATCCGGCGCCTCGAGAGGGATTGGCCGCGCCTGTGCTGTTGCCCTTGCCGAAGAAGGATGCAACGTCGCGGTGTTTGGCCGAGATGAAAAATTGTGTGCGGAAGTCGCCGAAGACCTCCAGGCGCGATGCCCCGATAGCAAATTTACCACAGTGCTCGCCGACCTCGGTATGAATCCAACCGTTAAACAAGCTGTGGATGACGCTGCCGACGCGTTGGGTGGGCTCGATATTGTGGTTAATGCCGCTGGCGGTTCAGCCCGCGGAGGGTTGGGGGCCGTGTCCCATGAAGAGTGGCACCGGCGGTTAGATGCCAAGCCTTTGGGCCTCATTGCGGTTTGCGAGGCAGCATTGCCTTACCTGGAAAAGTCGGACCAAGCGCGCCTCATTAATCTTTCAGGTTTGCATGGCAAGGAGCCGGTACCGTGGGCGGCCATGGCGGGCATCGTCAATGCCGCGGTCCACGGGTTTTCGAAATGTTTGGCAGGCGAATTGGGGCCGAAAGGCATCCGCGTTAATGTGGTGACGCCGGGTTTTACCTCAGGCCGCAGGTTTGATGAGTTAATCGAAATCACGGCAGAAGAACGCGATATCAGCAAAAAAGAGGCAGAGACATGGCTCAGGACGTTGGTGCCATTGGGCGAACCTGCGGATGCGGAAGATGTTGCTGCAGGCGTGGTCTTTTTGGCATCTAAACAAGCCCGAATGATAACCGGGACAGAACTAAAAATAGATGGTGGTCGGTCACGGCATATTTAGTGCCCTGTTTGGTCACACTGCAAAACGAGATATAGTTTGGAGCAGGCGGCTCATTTCATTAGGACGCTTGGAGTTTAAATACCCCGCGAAGCGGGCAACGGAGGAACAAACGAATGGCAATGGAAACCTACGAATTTGCCGAAGTGTACACACATGCCCCTGAGGTCGTGGCGCCGGTTTCGCTCGAAACAAATACACTGGCTTCAATGGAGGTGGTGCCTACCGGTAAAGCCATAGGCGCTGAAATTCGCGGCGTAGATTTGTCAAAGCCCGTTCCAGAAGATGTTGCCGACGCTATGCGTCAAGCATGGACGGACCATTTAGTGCTGTTGATCCGGAACCAGAAGCTTGAGCCAGATCATTATATGGATGCGGCAACCATTTTCGGTGAACCGCAAGAGGGTGCGAACAAAAAATACTATGAGAAGGCCAAGAAGAAGTCGCTCTATCACGCGATGGACCACCATATTTCAATTCTTTGTAATCTTGGCGATGACGGCAAGCCAGTCGAAAAGAATGACGGTCTGGGCAGTCTCGAAGTAATTTGGCATTCCGATAATTCCTATATCGAGCAGCCACCTGCAGGCAGCACGTTGTATTCCTTGGTAATCCCAGACGACAATAGCGGCCAGACTTCGTTCAACAATCAATACATGGCCTATGACGATTTGCCTGCTGATTTGCTGGCAGCCATTGAAGGCAAACGGTCGAAACAAGACGCAACACGCAATTCAGCCAATGTTCTCCGTCCGGGTGTAACGGAACCAACCAGTCCCGAGGAAGTACCGGGCCCAATGCATCCGATGGTTCGTGTGCATCCGGAATCGGGCAAGAAGTCACTTTATCTCGGCCGTCGCCGTACCTGGCCGTCGCAGTATATCGAAGGCATGCCGAACGATAGTGAAGAGTTGCTCGACAAATTGTGGGCCCATGCCACGCAACCAAAATATGCATGGACCCATGAATGGGCGGTCGGCGATTTCCTCGTTTGGGATAATCGCTGTGCCATGCATCGCCGTGAAATGGTGAACCCCACATTGCCGCGCGTGATGTGGCGGAGCCAATTCGCCGGAGACGAGGTCGTTCCAGGCTAACGAGCACCAAGCTCGGTGCCATAGAGGGAGAGAACATATGGATTTCACCGAGGTTTATAAACAGCCGCCGGAAGCTGTTATCCCGCCGACCGGGCGGGATAACACGCTTGCCAGCCTTGAAGTCGTGCCGACCGGTCGTCCCACCGGCGCTGAAATTCGCGGTATCGATCTCTCCCACCCTGTTCCGGGCGAGGTAGCGGAGGCCTTGCGCGGGGCATGGGCCGACCATTTGGTCTTGTTGTTTCGTGACCAAAAGCTGGAACAGAAAAATTATCTCGATACGATAAAAATGTTCGGCGAGCCGGTCGCAAATGGCGCTAAGCATCTCTACGCAAAGCTTGGTGCCAAATCGCTGTGGCATGCGATGGAGTATGACGAAATGTCGATGCTCTCAAACTTGGGCGAAGACGGCCATCCGGTCGAGCGCAATGATGGGCTCGGCAGCCTCGAGGTGGTTTGGCATTCCGACAACAGCTATATCGAAACGCCGCCGGCGGGTAGTACGCTGTATGCGATTGCCATTCCCGATGACGATAGCGGCCAGACATCCTTCAGCAATCAGTACGTGGCTTACGATGACTTGCCGCCAGACTTGCTTCAGGAAATAGAAGGTAAATGGGCGAAGCAAGACGCAACCCGAAACTCGGCAAATGTACTCAAGCCGGGCGTTGTCGAACCCACCTGTCCCGAGGAAGTACCGGGACCTTTTCATCCTTTGATCCGCGTGCATCCGGTAACGCAAAAAAAGACTCTTTATCTCGGCCGCCGTCGTAGTTGGCCATCGCAATATATCAAAGGGATGCCGAACGATAGCGAAGAGCTGTTGGATCGCCTCTGGGCCCACGCGACCCAGCCCAAATATGCCTGGACCCACAAATGGCGTGTGGGTGATCTGTTGGTTTGGGAAAATCGTTGTGCGCTTCACCGGCGCGAAATTGTTAACCCGACCAAGCCAAGAGTTATGTGGCGGAGCCAGTTTGAACGTCAGGACGTGATTCCTGGTTGATCAAGCACGGGCTAAGGTGACACTGCCATGCTTCCAATTTACCGATTTCGCTGATGCTCTGAGCAATAGCTAAGGATTTGCCAATGCCTACCGTATTTGAAGACCGGTTCAATACTCTATGGCAGAAATGGCGGGAGCGCGGGCCAGGGATTTTGATCTGTGTCACCGTGGCCGCGGCGGCACAGCTTTTGTCTCAACATTACGGTGCGCCCCAGATGCTTTTTGCATTGTTGTTGGGTATGGCTTTCCACTTTTTGTACGAGGAGGGGCCTTGCGTAACCGGCATCGAATATTCCGCGACGACTTTGTTGCGGTTTGGCGTGGCGCTTCTTGGGATGCGCATTACCTTCGAGCAGGTTTTGGGCCTCGGGCTGGATAGCGTTGCTCTCATTGCTGGCGGTGTCGTGCTGACAATCCTATTCGGCATGGTCATTTCAAAAATGATGGGCCGCCAAGGTTTCTTCGGAATTTTAACCGGCGGCGCGGTCGCAATCTGTGGCGCATCAGCGGCGTTGGCGATAGTGGCCATCATGCCGAAATCTGAGCAAGGTGAACGAGATACGATTTTTACGGTTATTGCGGTGACCACCTTCAGCACGATTGCGATGGTGGTTTATCCTTTAATCGCCAGCCTCGTCGGCCTGGATGACAGGATATCTGGCATTTTTCTCGGTGGAACGATCCACGATGTGGCCCAAGTGATTGGTGCGGGATACACCGTCTCCGATGAAGTAGGCGACATCGCAACCGTCACAAAATTATTCCGGGTGTCGATGTTGGTGCCGGTCATTCTCGTCCTATCTTTGGTTTTTCGGAGCGAGAATAAAAGTGCTGGAAGGGCCCCTAATCTTTTATTCGTTTTGTGTTTTTGTATTTTGGTGGGCGTCAACAGCAGTGGCATCGTCCCAGAGGTAATCCATACTTTCGTGGTTGATTTGTCGCGCTGGTGCCTGGTCACCGCAATTGCTGCGCTGGGAATCAAGACCGCCCTAAAAGCAATGATGACCATCGGATATCAGCCGGTGATGATCATCTTGATGGAATCTGTGTTTATCGCTGGCTGGGTGCTGGTGGGAATGCTGTTGTTAAACTAGGTCGCCGATTCAATTGGCGGAGCGCACGAGCAACTCCAAATTATCGGCGAAAAACAGGGGGTCGACCGGTTTGTTGAAGAACCCGTTCGCACCCGCTTCCATGGCGCGTTCTCGCCAGATCTCGCCACTTTTTCCGGTAACAACGGCCAGTTTTGTGGTTTTAAGTTCCGGTCGTGCCCGAAGTTCGCGGCAGAGTTCGAGCCCGTCGATCCCGCCCATCATCAGATCGATGAGGACGCAATCGGGCCGGGCCCGAACAATTTCCGATATGGCATAAAGCCCCACCACTTGGGTTTGTACTTTATGCCCCGCTTTTTCCAGAATCAGCGCGATGAGTTCGATCGCATCGGGATCGTCATCAACGATGTAGAATTTCAGCGGCGTTACTGCCATACGCCGCCTCCTTTCATTCTGTGTTTCCTATTGCCCCTCACGGACGAACTTGTTCCGCAAGGTGCCGATGCCGTCGATGTTAACTTCGACTACATCATTATGCTGCAAATTTGGCGCCCGTCCTTCGGTGCCCATCCAAATCATGTCGCCCGGATGAAGCGTCAGGCAAGTCGTCATGGCTTCGATAAAGGTCTCGATGCCGAAGTGAAAATTATTGGTAGGGAACTGAATGGTCTGTTTGCCATTGACGCTAACAGTGGTGGTCAGCGCTTTCAGGTCCACATCGGTTTCGATCCAAGGGCCCATGGGCTTAAACGTATCGGTATTTTTGGCACGCCACATGGTCCGGTCATTTTTCTGCCAGGTGCGCTCGCTCACATCATTACCGACCGTGTAGCCCATAATGCACGATAGAGCATTTTCCTTGGTCAAATTCTTCGCGGTCTTACCGACGATGCAGACGATTTCGCCTTCATACTGCACCGTGTCCGGTGCGTCGGCGGGGATCACCACATTCTCATCATGGGCAATCAACGCGTTGTTGGCGCGATAACCGATATCTGGATTTTCCGGCAACTTTGGCTCTTCGCCTCGGAGTTCCGCTTGTTCGCGCACATGTTCGGCGTAATTCAGGCCGGCGGCGTAAAATACTTTAGGCTCAAGCGGAATAAGTAATTTAACGGAATCGAGCGCTCGCGTATCACCGTTCTTTTTCAGTCCATCGAAAAGCCCGCCATCAATATCATGGATGGTGTCGCCTTCGAGTATGCCGTGGCAGGGTGTGCCGCCATTATCAAATCGTACTATGCGCATGGAAATATTCTCCCCGTGTTTTTGACGCGCTGATCGTCGTTTGGATTATTTGAAGAAAGAGTCAAATTGCCCCGTATATACGCCGTAAAGGGTAAAGATGGCAAAGAAGATGAGGCTGACAATAAGGTAGGTTCTCAATTTCGTCTCCATGATTAGGTCATTAGTCGCGGTCCAATTTTTTAGGGACGCCATTGTAATCTGACAAATGCGGTCCCCGTGGCCAAGGGTCATTATAATAATTCACCCAAAGTCGCACCATATGGCGCATCTGTTCTTTCTTTTCGCCATCCCGGAAGCCTTTGCGTGAATGGACGACACGATAATTATTTACAAACTGAATGTCCCCATCGAGCAACATCATGTCGAGGCGATAGTCCGGATGCTCCGCATAAAAGTCGAAAGCTACCAGAGCTGAGGCTTCTTCCGGTGTTATGGGGATGCCGGCTCGGATATGAGAATTTTCTATGGGGCCACGATTGAGGCGGCAGCTGAGTACGTCATCTTGGACGTGAAACACCGGTAGACGTTTAGGTTTGTCGAGCCCTACATCTTCCGCGTGGGCGTGCATATAGCCCCGCATCAAATAATCCATATGGGCTGGATGTTTTTCGAGAATGGCATTGAAGATGCTCATCGAGCTGGTGATGCTGCTCTCGCCGCCTTCGAGCGCCTTCCGGAGGCATAATAAGCCGACGATGTCGGAGCGGTCCGTATGGAACCTTAAGAATTTGTTGGTTCGATAGCCGCGTGGGCTGATCTCGGACGGATCGGGTTTTTCGTCATACACATGGCCTAGCATATCGCCGAAGGAGTTCTGCGATATGGCAAAGCCGAGATATGTCCCCATACCCCACAAAATACGAAACACTTCATCGTCGCTGAGTGTTTTGGTTGGAATGCCGCGGACGACGCCAAACCCTAATCCGCTACGGATTTCATCTCGCAATCGAAACAGACGTGACCCCAGGGTGGGTAATGGAAAGTCAGCTTGGGTGATGTCCTCTATCGCTAGTGTGTTGGATTTCTCCACCGCTTGGGCCAGCTCTTCGATCTCAGATGCGCCGAGGGCCCAAATCCAATCGTCAGAGTTCGAGAGTGCTGATCCCATCCAGGCGGCGGGACCGTCAAAGGGGGCTAGGTTGTTCATTCTGCGGCCACCGGTACGCCGCCGAAGTCAAAAAACGCGTCCCCGACGGGGCGAACGTCGCGGAATTTCAGCCAGAGCCGTAACATAAGGCGTTTTTCCTCTTCGCGGTCGCTATCGAAAAAATCGGTGCGTCCGTGCGCCATGACATAGTTATTACAAAACTGAACGTCGCCCGGCTCCAAATCCATCTCCAGCATGAACTGATCGCTGTTGGCCAAATTATCGAGCAGGTCTAGTGCTTCCCGTTCCGTTTCGGTCAACGGAATGCCGCATTTTTCCGCAGACATTTCGATTTGGTTGCGTTGCAGCCGGCAACTTAGAATGTCGTCGGTGGTGCTGTAGGTAGGTACACGGACGGGCCTTGTATCGCCGGATAGCTCGCTTACCACATACATAAACCCGTTATAGAAGGGTTCCAGCAGGTCGGGCCGTGTCGCCAGTATTTCGTTATGGATCGCGGTCATGCTTACCAACCGGCTGAGGCCACCTTCTTTTGCCTTGCGGATACAGGCGAGCGCGACTAGGTCGCAACGATCAGAATGGAACCGTAAATGGTCCGGCGTCATATAGCCACGCACTCGAGCGGTGTGCATATGCACGCCGTGATCATAGACATGGCCCATGAGATCGCCATTGGAATTCTGAGAAATGGTGTTGCCGAAGTGGGTGCCGATGCCCCAGAGGATAATCTCGTTGTCGTCTTGGCTGTGCTGTTCGACGGGGATACCGCGCAAAACGGAAAAGCCTCTTCCGTGCTGTACGTCATTCAAAATTCCCGCTAGCCGTGGCGCGAAAACCGGTAGTGGGAAATCGTCTTGCGTGATTTCGAGTAACGGAATCGATTGAGATTTGACATACGCAAGAGCGCTCTCCAAATCGCCAATTTCTGCTTCAGTCAACGGTTCCAGCCATTCCTGATTGGCGGTCATGGCGGGGCCGGACCAGGCGCTTGCACCTGTTACGGGCTGAGGTTGTGCGTTTGTCATTCTGGCTCTCCTTTATGCGGCGGCTTTTGGTGCCGGACCTTTAACTGTCGTGCGTTGCATGCGGCGGCGTTGGGGTAGCCAATAATCGTCTACAGCGAAATGCTGCGTTTGAATGTTGTCCCAAATCATTAAATCGCCGCTTTGCCATTTGTGGGCATAGACGAATTCGGGGCGTACCGTATGGGCGGTGAGCTCTTCGAGCAAGGCATCGCTCTCTTCTTGTTCCATGCCAACAAATGATTCCGTTGTGCCGAAATCGCAAAACAGGATTGGCGCGCCCGTTTGTGGGTGTGCAATGACAGCTGGATGTACGGCCGGAGGGACTTTTTGGAAATCTTCTTCAGTCAGGTCTTTCAACCCCTGTCGACCCGGTTTGCTTTTGGCTTTGATTCGCCCATACACTTGTCGATAAGAATGGACGGCCTCCATCGTGCGCAGCTGCTCTTTCGTCTCATCGGCTAAGGCTTCATAAGCCATGGTGCAACTCGCGAACAGTGTATCGCCCAGCGGGTTGCCATCTTCGTCTGTTGGTACTTCGAGAGCATGCAATAGCGAACACCGGCTCGGCTGCCGCATGTACGATAAATCCGTATGCCACACGCGCCCTGCCTCGGCCAAACCCAGTGCTTCACCGTTCTCATCGACGCAATTGGTAATGCAGTAAATTTCCGGATGGCCGGTTAGGTTAAAGCTCGATTGCACATGCACTTCCAACTCGCCGAACCGTTTGCTGAAGGCAATATGCTTTTTCGGTGTCAGAGATCGTTGGCCTCGAATGCAGACAACGGCGTGCCGATGCAGGGTATCGACGATTTCATCGAATGTCGCTGCATCGGGTTCCGTGTTCAGATCTAGTCCGATTATTTCTGCGCCGAACGGCCCCGACAATTTTTCGATCGTCAGCATGGGCTTCCTCCACACTGTTATATGTTTTCGTTCGGGCGCAACTATGACATCATTCGCCTAAGCTTCCAATGGCCCGCAAAGGGCAAACAACCAAATTAGGGGGAAATCATGAAAGTCTATTTAATGCATCATGCCAACGCGTTAACTGTTGAGCAGGACCCGGATCGCCATTTGAGCGAGCAAGGTGTGCAGGAATCAGAACGGATGGGAAATTTTCTTAAATCTCAAGGCGTGTCTGTTTCTAAAATTCTCCACAGCGATAAGCAGTGGACCCTGGAAACCGGCGAACGGGTTGCTGGCGCCATGGGCGCGACCGGTAAAACCGCGGTTGCAGGCTATGAGATCAACACTGATGATGACCTCGCGCCATTCATGGCGGAAATCGCCAGCAGCGATGGCGACCTGTTGATGACCGGCCATTCGGATTATATCGTGCGCGCGGCATCGAAAATGCTCACCGGCGATGAAGGCAGACAGGCGATTGAATTGAAGCCCGGTAACGGCACCTGTTTTTGTCTCGAAGGTTCGGGCGATAATTGGGTTGTGGCATGGGCGCTCCGTCAGGAGCAGTTGGCCGGTTAAAGCGCCATGCCGACAGCCGCGGTAAATGGCGTCGATCTTTATTATGAGGAGGTGGGGGATGGAACCCCCATCCTCTTTCTACATGAATTCGCCGGCGATTATCGAAGCTGGGAACCACAAATGCGGGAGTTTGGGCAGCGTTACCGCGCTGTTACCACCTCTTACCGGGGCTACCCAGGCTCGTCTGTTCCCAAAAATGCTGACGATTATAGCCACGACATCTTGATCGAAGATATTCGAGGGCTGTTAGATGTTCTCGATATTGAAAGGGTGCATTTATGCGGTTGTTCGGTTGGCGCCAATGCATCGATTGCTTTTACGGTGAAGTATCCGGAAAGATGCCTGTCCGTAACCGCGGTTGGTGTAGGCCATGGCAGCGTCAAGGGCAGGGAGCGGGAGGAGTTCCTCGAAGCATTTGCATCGCGCGCCCAAGCCTTATTGGACGGTGGCATGGAGGCGGTTGTCGAGAAACAATCGAACGGCGTTAGCCGTCTCCCCATGAAGGCTAAAGACCCCCGCTGTCATGAGGAGTATTGGCAGCGGTTTTTGGAGCATGCCCCGGAGGGGTCCGCTTATACAGCTCTTGGCATTCCCCCGAAACGGCCAAACTTTTATGACATCGAAGATGAGTTGAAACAGGTACAGGTGCCGGTTCTGATCATGCTCGGTGATCAGGACGCACATTGCATTGAAGGCAGTTGGTTTTTGAAAAAAACCATGCCTCGGGCTGGCCTTATGAGTTTCCCCATGGGTGGGCATGTTCTTAATTTGGAAGATCCGGATTTATTCAATGGCGCCTTCTCCGAATTTCTGGCGCTGGTCGACGCGGGCAAATGGCAAAAGCCAAGTTAATTAGAACTTTAAAGATCAAGGAGTCAGAAAATGAGCGATATCAATCGATGGCAGGGTCAGGCCAAAGGCCGCAATAGGGTCGTAGAGCATGGGGGTATTGTCTATACGGTCGCAACCGCTGGGGCGCCTGGGCGCGACATTCGCGAACAGACTAAACTGGCATTGGCAGCGATTGATCAAAACCTCGCCGATGCGGGTACTGATAAAACTCGAATTGTATCCGCTCAGATTTTCATGGAAGACATGGACCAGAAATCGGCGATGGATGAAGTCTGGTGCGATTGGACCGGCGATGATTGGCAAAACTGGCCGCAGCGTGCCTGTGTCGGCGCAAAATTAGCAACCAATACACTGGTCGAAATAGTTATTACGGCGGCTAAACCGTAAGCTGGATTGAGATGTTGGTTTTCATGCCTATATGATTGGAACCGACGGACGAAGGAGGCAGATATGGCATTGTCGCGGATAAGAGTGCAGGCGGCACTGATTGGTTCGATCTTGTTGGCGAGTTTCGCGCCAATGGTTGTTCAGGCTGCGGACCCCACTGCGGCCAAACCCGAAGAGATGTATTTTCCGGTCACAAACTTGAATGTGCCAATTCTTCAGGATGGCAAAACCAAAGGAACCTTGCTGTTTAATTTTCTGGTCGAATTGAACGACATTAATGACCGGCCGTTAATGTCCAAATATGGACCGAAAATTAAGGCGCGGTTCTTCGATGAGCTTTACAAATTTGCGTCGACGTTGAAGGTCGAGGAAAAAGTCGAGCTTGGAAAAATCAAAGTAATGCTAACGAAAGTCGTGAAAAAAATCGTTGGTGAGAAAAAAATCAAAGCAGTTCTCGTGAAGGATTACCGCCGCGCCTATGTGCGTTAATTAAAGGCGTGCTTGCCCTGGGCCTCCGCACATGGCATTGGGGTAAAATAATCTCCCGCACTTGATGCGGCACCTCGAATTAGGCCCTTCAATTGGCCATCCGAAATAGGCTCATGACCGAACTGAAGCATATCCGTAATTTTTCCATTGTCGCGCATATTGATCACGGCAAATCGACTTTGTCGGACCGCTTAATTCAAACTTGTGGTGGGTTGAGCACACGGGAAATGCGCGAACAAGTGCTTGATTCCATGGAGATTGAGCGTGAGCGCGGTATCACCATTAAAGCGCAAACAGTTCGTCTCGAATACAAAGCATCTGATGGGGAAACTTATATTCTGAACTTCATGGACACGCCGGGCCATGTGGACTTTTCCTATGAAGTGAGCCGTTCATTGGCTGCTTGTGAAGGCTCATTGCTGGTTGTTGATGCGAGCCAGGGCGTCGAAGCCCAGACATTGGCAAACGCATATCTGGCCATTGAGAACGACCACGAGATTATTCCCGTCCTGAACAAAATTGATCTGCCGTCGGCAGAGCCGGAGCGCATTCGCACTCAAATCGAAGATGTGGTGGGAATCGATGCGTCTGAAGCTATCCCCGTTTCCGCGAAGACCGGTGAAGGGATTGCGGAGGTGTTGGAAGCGCTTGTTAAAAGGCTGCCGCCGCCGGTCGGAGAAGCAGATGCGCCGTTGAAAGCGCTTTTGGTCGATTCTTGGTACGACGCTTATCTCGGTGTTGTCACGCTAGTGCGTGTGGTCGATGGACATCTTCGAAAGGGCATGAAGCTGCGTATGATGGCAACCGATGCGGTTAACGAGGTTGATCGTGTCGGCGTGTTTCGCCCTAAGCAAGAGATGGTCGACGCGTTGGGGCCGGGCGAGATCGGCTTTATCACCGCTAGCATCAAATCTGTTGCGGACTGCAAAGTGGGCGATACGTTGACGGAAATAAAAGCGGAAGCCACGGAACCGCTGCCGGGTTTCAAACCGACGGTGCCGGTAGTGTTCTGCGGGCTATTTCCGGTCGATAATGCGGATTACGAAGATTTACGCGAGAGCCTTTCAAAACTGGCTCTTAATGACTCCTCTTTGCATTACGAGGCGGAATCATCAGCAGCGCTCGGGTTTGGTTACCGCTGTGGTTGTCTCGGCATGCTGCATTTGGAAATTGTTCAGGAACGCCTTAGTCGGGAGTTCGATCTCGATCTCATCACGACGGCGCCCTCTGTGGTTTATCGTCTGCATATGATGAATGGCGATGAGCTCACTTTGCATAATCCGGCAGACTACCCGGACGTGACCCATATCAAGTCGGTTGAGGAGCCCTGGATTCGCGCAACGATTTTAGTGCCCGACGAATACCTCGGCCCAATTCTAAGTCTTTGTACGGAACGCCGGGGCGAACAGGTGGAGCTGACTTATGTGGGCAACCGGGCGATGGCGATTTATCAGCTGCCGTTAAATGAAGTGGTGTTCGATTTCTACGACCGGCTCAAATCGATCAGTCGCGGCTACGCCAGTTTTGATTATGAGTTGCAAGGGTATCGAGAGGGTGATCTGGTCAAGGTAGGCATCTTGGTCAATGCGGAACCGGTGGATGCATTGTCGATGATCGTGCATAGGGTTTCCTCTGAAAGTCGAGGCCGACAAATTTGTGAACGGCTCAAAGAGCTTATCCCGCGCCAACTATTTAAGGTGCCCATTCAAGCGGCTATCGGCGGCAAGGTTATAGCGCGGGAAACTATTTCCGCCATGCGCAAGGACGTGACTGCGAAATGCTATGGCGGTGATATTACCCGCAAGCGGAAGCTGCTCGACAAGCAGAAGAAGGGCAAAAAGAAAATGCGCCAATTCGGCAAGGTGGAGATCCCGCAGACGGCTTTCATTGACGCGTTAAAAATGAGCGACGAGTAACGCGCTTACGTACCTGATCGCAGTCCTTGCGCGAGGGCCGCATAGTCCGGCTCGTTATCGGGGTTGATAATGCCGTGGCGGATCAAAAAATCGATAATTACCAAGTTACAATTGAACTTGAAGTCGAAACTGTCCCGCACGATATCCGCTACTTCTGCAATTGGCATAAGCTGAAAGCTTTCCACCTCGCCATCGACCGGAACCGGTTCAAAATCGTCAGGTACTTCTAGGTCATAGCAAAACATCTGGTCGGGCTTTACGCCGCCTTTGGGCCTTTCGGGCATAAGGTGGGTATAGGAAATTAGACTGACCGGGACCGCCTTATATGCCAACTCGGACGGAATGCCGGCTTCCTCTTCGGATTCTTTTGCCAGATTCTCCAACAGACCAAGACCAATTGGTTGGCCACCGGCGACGATATTATCCAACAGACCAGGATAGGTTTTCTTGGTCGGGTCTCGCCGGGCAATCCACATATAAATGCCATCGGATTTGCGGGCAAAACCGTTCATATGAACGCCATAGGCGCGAATGCCAAAATAGGGGCAGGCCGCGCGTTCGATTTGCATCGACGGTGGTGTGTGCCAATCGGCTGTTACCGGATACATCTCGTCCCGCCACGCCTCGATATAATTTTCTTTGGTGAGTTCTCGGAGCGGTGCCTTGACGGCGTCGCTGCGGCTGTCGAAATTTTGTAGGGACGGGTGTAGTGATACGGCGGCTTTGTCTACGACAAAATAGTCTGGCCACTCTTTAAGCCGTTCGGCGAATTGATCCCCCACCCAGCCGGATCGCGCGCCGTCGATCAAGAAAGGGCGATAGCCCGTGGGGGCAAAATTATTGCAGGCATTGATATGGTCGAGATAAGCCATACGTTCTACCTATCGGGCTTTGGCTGCGGCGACAAGGGCATGCTGCGAAAAGGATTGCTTAAAAGAAAAGAACCGATAGAGTAAAATTGATCGGTGGCGCTTTGCCGCTACCGTCTCCTGGAGGGTTCTCATGTCGCATTTATGGGCATTTAGACGCCGGCCAAGTTGCATGGTTCGCTACCGTCATGGTGGTGCGACGGCGCTCTATCCGTGGCAGTTGCGCGATAGCATGCCGGCCCTAATGTACGAAGCGCACGCCATTGCCTTAGCAGCGGATCAAGCCGCATTGGCAGAAGATAATGTATTGCAATTCGCGCCGCGCGATATGAGCGGACGTGACAAACCGGGACGTGGGCAAAGGGCGACCCATCGGTCGCGTCCGTCTGGTCCCAAAAAACACCGCGACTGAATCTCTCTTAAGTTTCGATAATCAAATCAAATTTCCCCGCACGGGCGCCACGCTCCATGTTCTCCGCAGGCTTTAGTGTAGTTTGGACGCGGGCTTTTGCCGAGGCATCACCAACGCCCCGAAATTGGCTGTCCTGCTGGTTCAGTGCCTCTCCTGTGAAATACATTTGAGTAATGAACTCGCTATGTCCCTTTGACCGAACTTTGAAGTGGATATGGGGTGTTCGGCGGAACAAAGCGATGCCATAGGCGCCAGGCATAATTGTGCGGAACCGGTATCGGCCATCGGTTTGGGTCGTTACCCCCCCAAACCCTTGAAATTCATCGGCCCGATAATCATCCGGATGATTGTAATTGCCCTCGGCATTGGCTTGCCAGATTTCCACAGCTGCGTTTGCGATCGGCCTCCCGCCCGCAGATAAGACCCGGCCTTCTATGTAAATGACTTCGCCAACCGTATTCGAATGTCCGGCGTAATTGACTAAATCCCAGTCATGGTCTGGTGGTTTTAAATCGCCATAAGGATAAAAGGGTCCTTCAGCACCGCTCGGTGTGAGGCCAATACCGGCGGCGGCTGCCGTTCCCCCCAGGAGTGCAGCGCCAGAGGAAAGCAGGAGCCTTCTTCGCGAAAAGGCCGATCCAATTTGCATGGCATTCGCCCATATTTGTGTCGCACAGTGCAGGTCGATGGTGACGGAGGAGAAGTTTCCGCACAAATCACGATTTAGTGCATGGTTGGCGGCGCGGTGTTTTCGGACTAGGGTCCGTCGCTAAATTCTGACCAAACAACAGGAATAGGGAAACCGTGGCCGAAGATTTTGATTCAGACCCGTCGCTCCATCGCAGAGAAGAGCATGGAGACTACGTGATGGAGCATTTGCTGGGGCATTGCGATGTGGCGTTGGCTGCATCGGAGCACTTGCTGGTGCGCTGCCACGAGACAATCTCCGAACAAGTAGCGCCGCGCGGCAGGGTGGATAGCGCGTTGCTTGAGGACAATCAGTTTGCTGCGCACGGCTACGCCTGGACCGCAACCTACGTAGAGGCGCTCAGGCAAATGCGGGGCTGGGCCGGGCGGCTTGACGAAGTGGGGTGTTTTGGTGAGCTGGAGGCGCTGATCTTACAAGCGACTTACGGCGAATACCTTAACCAGCTATGGGGCGGCATCGCCATGAGCCAGGGCGAAATCGTTCGGCCGGAAGATATGGGGCTACCGGACGATGCCATGGCTGAGTTCGATATGCCCGAAGTCGCGGCACTGGCTAATTCAGGCAACCATATTGCGGTGCGCGAGCGTATCGCGAGCCTTATCGCAAACGGCAATTTCGGCGATACCGGCCTTGGCGATGAAACCTTGATCATGATGGCCGATCAGTTTCACCGCTTGTCTGACGAGAAGGTTGCACCGCCCTGCCATGAATGGCACGTGAAGGATGAATTGATTCCGCTCGACCTGATCGACGAATTATCAGCCCTCGGCGTGTTTGGGCTAACCGTGCCGGAAGACTTCGGCGGTTCCGGCCTTGGAAAGCTGGCGATGGTTGTCGTTACCGAGGAGCTGAGCCGGGGGTATATCGGCGTGGGTTCGCTCGGCACCCGATCCGAGATTGCGGCCGAACTAATCGTCAAAGGCGGGACGACAGCCCAGCAAGAGCGGTGGCTTCCTAAGATCGCCTCCGGCGAAATTTTACCGACCGCTGTTTTCACAGAGCCTAATACCGGCTCGGATCTGGGCAGTCTTAAAACACGCGCAGAAAAAGACGGCGAGACCTATCGTGTGTTTGGCAACAAAACCTGGATCACTCATGGTGCCCGTAGTGACATGATGACGTTGCTCGTGCGGACCAATGCAAGCGAACCGGGTTACAAAGGCTTGTCCATGTTTTTGGCCGAAAAGCCGCGCGGCACCGTTGGCGAGCCGTTCCCCGCGGATGGCATGTCCGGTGGCGAAATTCGCGTGCTCGGTTATCGCGGTATGAAAGAATATGACATTGCGTTCGATGGGTTTGAGGTCAAAAGCGACCAACTCTTAGGCGAGGCCGAAGGAGAAGGTTTCAAACAGTTGATGGCTACTTTCGAGGCCGCTCGAATTCAAACCGCAGCGCGGTCAGTAGGTGTTGCACAAAATGCCCTAGAACTGGCGCTATCATATGCGGGCGACCGTGAACAATTCGGCAAGCCGCTCGCGAGTTTTCCGCGGATCGCTGGCAAGCTTGGTTGGATGGCGGTGGAAACAATGATCTCGCGGCAAATGACCTATTTTGCCGCGCGCGAGAAAGACCAGGATCGACGTTGTGATATTGAGGCTGGTATGGCGAAACTTCTAGGCGCCCGCACGGCTTGGTCCAATGCTGACAATGCAGTGCAGATTCACGGTGGCGTTGGTTATGCGGAAGAGTTCCCCATATCCCGCGTTCTGTGCGACGCGCGCATTCTCAATATTTTTGAAGGGACCGCTGAAATTCAAGCGAACGTCATTGCTCGCGGCCTCCTTAGCGACCGAAACTAGGACTGTTTTTGCTCGGCCCATTTGTTGCCCGGTAAGGCATCGAATGCTTGTCCAAATGCATTGGGATTCTCTTCGCGCCATTTGTTTAGATGTGCAAACAAGCGCGCCGGCTTGGATTCAGTAGAAAGCGCCAACATATCGGGAAACTTTGTGTAGAGCGCCGCGTCGGATTTATCAAGCAGGGCCTCTATTTCGTCAGCGGTTACCCCACCGAGATTTTCTTTAAGCTCAATTTCCACCTCGACGATTTCGCATTGCTCGCCGTCGAAGGAAAACCCTTTGCCCTTATCGAACTTGATTTCGAATAAAACATCCGCGCGTCCATCCGGGTGATACAGCACCGGAATCCCCTGACCTTGCAGGCATATGAGGGGCTTTAGCGGTTTGTCACCGAACACGGACCGTGCGGCCTGTTCAGCCTCTTTGGGAAAGAGATCGAGGTCAATGCTGAAACTGTCCACGTCTCTTTCATATTCCTGGCGAACCATCGTTTTTCCTGCGCCCTTTTGCGGATCGTTCCGACCGCTCAGCTTTAGTGTTTGCTCCCAGCACCCACTCCCCAGTTTTCGTTGAATGCGAATTTCGGCCTTCGTGTCGTCAGCATTTTGATATCCGTCTAGCGCTTTTGTTGCCCAATAGATGCGCTGATGAAGGGGTCTGTGATGGGCCGGGGCGAGGCTTGCGGAGACAAGTTCCGGGTCAAACCCGTCCACATGGGGGGCGGTATCCAAAGTGATGAAATGGTCGGGTTCCGATTTGACGAATTCAAACAGAGCGTCGAGCAAGACCGCTTTATCGGCCCACCGGTCGCCGAGAATGCGGTGTTTACGCTCTTCTTCGGGCTTATCGTCTGAGATGCTGCTTTTCGATGCTTCTAACACATTTGACCTCATTCTTGGACCGGCCAATGCACAATCCGCGTTGGCTATAGGCTTGCACAATAGCGGCATTATTAGAGTGGGAACAACGCTATGTAAGAGGCGGGCTGTCTTGGCATGGGGGGTATCTGGTGGTTAACTCTAACACCAAATATGCATCCGATAAATTTAGGGAGAAGCGCCATGGCCAGTTCGAACGCGACACCAGTAGAGCCGGATAAGTTGCTCTCGGATATCGCCGATTATGTGCTCGATTATCAAGTGGAGAGCGCAGCTGCACTAGAGACGGTTCATTTGGATTTATTCGATGCCTTAGGGTGTGCGTTCCTGGCGCTCGGGCACCCTGAATGCGGCAAACGGATTGGGCCCCTTGTGGACGGCATGACGGCTAATAATGGCGTGCCGATTCCCGGCACATGGCTCAAACTGGATCCCATGAGTGCTGCTTTCAATATAGCCATGATGATCCGCTTTCTTGATTTCAACGATTGCTGGTTCGGCAAGGAAGGCTCGCATCCGAGCGATATGATCGGGGGGGTGTTGGCGGTGACCGATCATGTCTCGCGGGGTAACAGAGCTGATGGCCGCGATCCTCTGACCATGGCCGATGTATTGAGCGCCATTGTCAAAGCGCATGAAATTCAAGGCCGCGTAAGCGAGTTCAATGTATTCCGTGCCCATGGCTTTGACAGTTGTACGTTGGCGGAAGTCGCTTGTTCCGCCTTGTTTACAAATTTTCTCGGTGGCGATCGTGATCAAATGATCAATGCCATGTCGAATGCATTTGTTGACGGGCCCCCGGTGCGGATTTATCGCCAATCGCCTAATACCGGTTGGCGTAAAAGCTGGTCGGCGGCGGATGCAATTTCCCGCGCCGTGCGGGTTGCGACGATGGCGCTGCGTGGTGAGATGGGCTATCCGAGCGTGTTATCGACGCCTAAATTTGGCTTTGGCGATGCCTACTTAGGGGGCAATGCAGTCGAATTTCCGGAACAATTCGGCACGGAGATTATGGAAAAAATCTCCTTCAAATTGTGGCCGACGGAGTTTCATTGCCAAACGGCCCTGGAGGCCGCGATCCACTTAAACCCCCTTATGCTGCCACGCTTGGACGAAGTTGAAAAAGTCGAGATTTGGTCTCATCAGTACGGCATGAATGTGGTCGATAAGAAGGGCCCGCTCACCAACCCAGCGGATCGGGACCATTGTTTGCAATATGTGGTGGCTATTGGGTTGCTCCATGGCGACCTGGAATATGCCCATTATGAGGATGAGGCGGCGGCCGATCCGCGTATCGATCCGCTACGCGAAAAAATGGTGGTAACCGAGGACCCGGACTATTCGGCAGGAATTCTGTCGAGTGAAATCCGCAGCTCCTCCGCTGCTATTCAAATCACTTTTAAGGGCGGCGAGCAGACCGATAAAATTGAGCGTATCTATCCGCTCGGCCATAGCACTCGGCGTTCAGAATCGGTCTCCAAGGTAGGCGAAAAATTCCAGCGCAATATTTCGGGCCGTCTCGATGAAAAAACCGAACAGAAAATTGTTAGCTTGTTCGAGGACCGCGCCGCCCTGTCGGCGATGGCCGTTGATGACTTTATGGATTTGCTGGCGCTCAAAGAGTAGGGGCTAGCTGAAGATTCCGATAGGCCAGGGCGCGAATTCGTGGCGCCCGAGGCCGAGTTGTTCGCTTTTGGACGGTGCGCCGGAGGCAGTGCTTAGAAAGTGATCAAAGATCTTCTGGCCCATTTCCTCAATGGTCGCTTCTCCATCCAGCACGACGCCGCAATTAATGTCCATATCCTCTTCCATGGCCGTGTACATAAGCGTGTTGGTTGCGAGCTTAAGCGATGGTGTTGGTTTGGCGCCGAAGCATGACCCCCGCCCCGTGGTGAAGGCGATCAGGTTCGCTCCACCGGCAATTTGGCCGGTCGCCGACATGGGGTCGAAGCCCGGTGTGTCCATAAAGACAAAGCCTTTTTGGGTAACCTGCTCGCCATATTTGTAGACTTCCATTAAGGGGCCGGTACCACCCTTCATGGAGGAACCGAGCGACTTTTCGAGAATATTGGCCAGTCCGCCGGTTTGATTGCCGGGGCTCACCTTGCCATTAATCTGTACGTCGCGGCCGACCGAGTATTCTTCCTTCCACCAGCGCATGCGTTCGAGCAGTTTCCGGCCGATCTCAGGCGTGGCGGCGCGGGCGGTGAAAGTTTGTTCCATGCCATAGATTTCCGGCGTTTCCGACAAAATGCCCGTACCGCCATGGCGGGCGAGAATATCCACCGCTGCGCCCAGGGCGGGGTTGGCTGTGATAGAGGAAAATGCATCTGAACCGCCGCATTGCAGACCGACGGTGATTTCGCTCGCGGGCACCGTTTCGCGGGTGCATTTGTTGGCTTCAATCAACATGTCTTTGACAATCTCAATCCCGGCTTCGATGGTTTTCCGAGTACCGCCTGATTGCTGCATAACGAGGGATCGTAAGCCGGGACCTTCCGTTAAATTTTCCGCGCCGAACAACCCGCCCACCTGACATCGCTCGCAGCCAAGGCCGATCACCAAGGCGCCGGCCACATTGGGATGGCGGATATAGCCTGCCAAAGTCCGGTTCAATAAATCCATCGGTTCGCCGGACATTTCCATGCCGCAACCAAGCGCATGGGCGAAGGCGGCAACGCCATCCACATTTGGGAAATTCGCTAACGCGTCGCCTCGGAAATGATCGGCTATTTCGTGTACGACCGTTGCCGAGCAATTCACCGTAGAAACGATGGCAATAAAGTTCCGCGTGCCGGCTCTGCCATCGGTGCGACGATACCCTTGGAAAGTTGCACGCTCCGATTCCGGCAATAGCTCGACCGGCTGGTATTCGCTGGAGAACGCGTACTCACGTTCGAAATGACGAAACTCGATGTTGTGACTGTGCACCATCGTTCCCGCTGAAATATCCTCGGCGGCGAAACCGATAGTGACGCTGTATTTCAAGACCGGCTCGCCTTTGGCGATATCGCGAATGGCGACCTTATAGCCGGCGGGTACAGAATCTTTGGTCACCGTGTCATAGGACGGCAGCGCTGTTCCAGGGGCAATCTCGGCGCGGGCGATAACAACATTGTCCGCGTCGTTAAGATGCAGGACGGGGCCGCCCAATTGCTTCGTGAGCGCGACGGTCATGACATTTCTCCTTTGAACGGGCATTAGGCGGCGAGAAGCGGGCTGCCTTCTAGGACCTTGGATTTGCGACCGTCGACGCCGACCGGCAACTCGCCGACCAACGTGGTCCGGAATAATTGTCGATCATGGTCATCCCGTTGCAGGTCCCGTGGCGCCAAATGCGCGGTCGAGCGGTTGTCCCACATGGCAACCGAGCCGGGTTCCCACCGGAAGCGATAGGTGAATTCGGGCCGAATGGCGTGGGTCTTGAGCATCGCCAGCATCGCGTTGCTTTCGGTAGGCGTCATGCCGACGATTTCCAGCAAAAATTTTGGGCTCACCCAGAGCGCTTTCTCTCCGGAATCCGGATGAACGCGCACGATTGGATGTTCGCTCACATTCTGGTTTTTGGAAATGCGTTCCATATATTCCGGCGTCGCAGTGATGCCCCCATAATTGAGATAGGTATGGACGCCTCTCAATCCATCGACAATTTCCTTCATCGTCGGCGATAGCGCGTCGTAGGCGGCGACCAGGTTGGTCCATTGGGTGTCGCCCGCATTAGGGGGCACCACCTCTCCCCAAAGAATAGAGGCGGTCGGTGGGTTCACTGCAGGGGTTAAATCCGTATGCCAGCCGGTCCAGGGGTCGAAGGCCGGCAGTCCGGATTGCCGGTTTGATTGGCGTCCTTTTACGACCCCATAAATCTCTGGGAACTTAGGGTCGACATCGTGGATATTATGGCCACGATTTAAATCGCCAAACTGGCGCGAAAAGTCGATGAAACTTCTTTTGTCCAGCTTCTGATCGCGGAAATAAATTACTTTCCATTTGACGAACGCGTCCCAAATTTCCTCTTTTTGTTGGTCCGATAGAGGCTGAGATAGATCAACTCCGTCGATTTCCGCGCCGATATCCAGGGCGGCTGGCTTAACCACAATTGTTTCGGGGGCCGTATCGTTGCGTAACGTTTCGGCGGCCATGGTGGTTCTCCTTCGCAAATGATTTCGCGCGGTCAACAAAGCGACGCCTTCTGTCTGAGGTGCCGCATCCGTTTGTCGTATGGGTTCAGTTTAAATGTTATACTGAACTATAAACAATACCCCCGCCGACGCGCGTTTGCGTGTATAAGGCTGTTCGATTTCCAGGGAGTTATTCATGCCGATCGAAGATCTGCTGACAGAAAAAAGCCGAAATCTCTTTACTATCGAACCCGACAAAACGGTCGAAGATGCTATTACGATTTTGGCAGAGAATGATATTGGCGCGTTGCCGGTGTGCGATGCGACGGGGAAGATGGTCGGCATCATGTCCGAACGCGACATCGTAAAGTCGTTCAACAAAACCGACGATAAGTGGCGCCGGTTAAAAATTTCAGACATCATGAAAACAACTGTTATTTCGGCAGCGCCAGGTGACAAAATTCGCGATGTGATCGAGATTATGAACGAAAAACGTATTCGTCATGTGCCGGTGCTTGAGGATGGTGAATTACTGGCCATGTTCAGTGTGCGCGATCTGTTTTCCTATTTGCTGGAGGCAACGCAAGCGCAGCGCGATACGATGACCATGGCCTATGAGACGTTGCGTTAACCTTCGTTCCATTGAAGCTGCAGGAGTCTGAGAAAATGTCCGGGTTTTTCCCTGTCTTAATCGGCATCGCACTTTTAGCAACCTTGGGAATCTTGCTGTTCGGCGTGATCACTATGGCGCGCGGCGGTGAGTTCAACGCGAAGCATTCCAACAAATTAATGCGCGCCCGGGTGATTAGCCAGTTTGTAGCGGTTGCCTTAATAGCGATTTTCATGCTTATCGGCGGCAAAGGCTGATGGTTCAATTAACGCGCATCTATACCGGTGGCGGCGACAAAGGCCAGACCTCGCTTGGTGATGGGGCTCGGGTTGCAAAACACGATCTTCGTGTCGCAGCCTACGGTACCGTGGACGAGGCGAACGCGGTCATTGGCATCGTGCGGGCCCATCTGGATGATGCGCGAATAGACGCTATGTTGGCGCGCATCCAGAACGATTTGTTTGATCTGGGCGCCGATCTCTGTACGCCCGAAGGCAATGAACGAAAATCAGGTGCGTTGCGGGTTACGGAAACCCAATGGCGCCGTCTTGAGACGGAAATTGACGAAATCAACGAAGCGCTCGACCCGCTAACCAGTTTCGTGCTTCCAGGCGGGTCCAAGGCGGCGGCCCAGTTACACCTTGGGCGGACTGTCGTGCGCCGCGCCGAGCGGCTGGTGACCCGCTTACAGGAGACGGAGCTTGTTGGTGATGCGGTCATTATTTATTTAAACAGGCTTTCGGATCATCTTTTCGTGTTAGCGCGCCGTTGCAACGATAACGGCCAGTCTGACGTTCTGTGGGTGCCTGGCGAAACCCAGGGCCAATAGACGGCGCTGTCATCGACCATGCTTGCTGAGGCGATCGAATATTGTGTGAGCCCGTCCGAGCCATGGGCCCGACGGCTCGGCTACCTGAAAGAATCCATTGCAATCAAGGCCAGGCATCGTCGGTGTAGAGCGCAATGGGCAGACCATTTGGCGCGTTCAAGGAAAGCTATCGAATCGGCGGCCCATAAGATGGGCGGTGGTGATACGGCGGTCGTGTTGGGCGCCGGGTCATGTCTGGATGTTCCGCTCGAGGCTCTCTGTGCTGCGTTCGAGCAAGTTTATTTGGTAGATGCGGTTCATTTGCACTCATGGTTCCTTAGCCGGAACGTGAAGGTGAAACGGATCGTTAAAGATTTAACCGGCGTCGCGGATGAGCTGTTGGCGAATCCCCAGCGTTTGCCGAACCCGCCCCCTATAAACTGGCTTTTGGACGACCCGAGCATTGACCTGATTGTTTCCGCAAACCTTGCCTCCCAGCTTGGCGTTATGCCGCTGTCCTATTTGGCGCGCCATGCAGTGGTCGACGATGGCGCTGCGATGCTTTTTCAGAGGGCGTTAATAGAACGGCATTTTGAATGGTTGGACCGTTTCGTCTGTCCGACGGTAATTCTGTGCGATGCGGTTCGAACGATCGTTGATTCGGGTGGTTCGGTGCGTTCGGTAGAATTGCTGCTCGACCAAATGGAACTCGGAGATCCCGCGGAAAAATGGGCCTGGCCGGTAGCACCGGTCGGCGAAGAAACGGGCGGCGGCGGTATGGAAACCGAGGTGCACGTGTACTGCGACAGGCTGCCAGCTTGACAGAAAATCCCTAGTCATTAAAAAAGCCCGGGCTATTTAGCTACCAATCAAACAACAAGAGGGAAGACAGGCGATGAAGGTCCTTGTCCCCGTTAAACGCGTTATCGACTACAACGTTAAAATCCGTGTCAAAGCGGATGAGACCGGCGTGGAAACCGCCAACGTTAAAATGTCGATGAACCCGTTCGACGAAATATCCGTTGAAGAAGCCGTTCGCATGAAAGAAGCCGGAACGGCAGATGAAATCATTATTGTATCTGTGGGGCCGCAACAGGCTCAGGAAACAATTCGCACAGCGCTCGCTATGGGCGCAGATCGCGGCGTGCTGGTTAAGACTGACGAGGTTGTCGAGCCGTTGGCGGTGGCGAAAATGTTGAAGGCGATTGTCGAGAAAGAAAATCCCGATATCGTCCTTGCCGGGAAGCAAGCCATTGATGATGACAGTAGTCAGGTTGGCCAAATGCTCGCCGCTCTGCTGGGCTGGAGCCAAGCGACGAACGCCTCCGAGATTAAGCTCGGCGACGGCGAGTCTGAGATCATTCGCGAAGTAGATGGTGGTTTAGAAACCATCAAGGTTAAAATGCCGACATTGGTGACTGTCGATCTTCGGCTGAATGAGCCGCGGTACGCCTCGCTGCCGAATATTATGAAGGCGAAGAAAAAACCCATTGAGAATTTGACCCCTGAAGATCTTGGCATTGACGTGACGCCGCGCTTGAAGGTTCTCAAGGTTGCCGAGCCGCAAAAGCGCGATGGCGGTGAGATCGTCGAGACGATTGATGAGCTGGTCGACAAGCTCAAGAACGAAGCAAAGGTGATATAGCCATGACGAGCTTAGTCCTTGTGGAACATGACAATGCAGAAATCAAAGGCGCGACCTTAAATACGGTCGCGGCAGCCCAGGCATTAGGGGGCGATATACACCTATTGGTCGCGGGTTCCGGGTCTGGTGCGGTTGCAGAGGCTGCCGCTAAAATAGCCGGTGTGAGCAAAGTCCTGCATGCGGATAGTGCTGAGTATGAGAACGGTATTGCTGAAAATTTGGCGCCTTTGATGGTCGGTCTTGCCGGCGATTACAGCCATATTCTTGCGCCTGCCGACACGTTCGGCAAGAATGTTATGCCCCGTGTGGCTGCTGCATTGGATGTCCAGCAAATTTCCGATATTAGCGCTGTTATCGACGAGAAGACCTTTGAGCGTCCCATCTATGCGGGTAACGCCATTGCGACGGTTGAATCGGCCGATGAGAAGAAAGTCATTACCGTCCGCGCAACCGCATTCGACCCTGTCGACGCGGAAGGTGGGTCGGCTGAAGTGGCGTCGGTAGATGGTGCGGGTGATGCGGGTTTGACGAGCTATGTGGGCTCGGAGCTTTCCAAGTCCGAACGTCCTGAATTAACAGCGGCAAGCATTATCATCTCCGGCGGTCGCGGTATGCAAAGCGGCGACAATTTCGTCATGCTTGAGAGAGTGGCTGATAAACTGGGTGCCGCCGTTGGCGCGTCCCGTGCGGCGGTTGATGCGGGATTTGTGCCCAACGATTATCAAGTGGGCCAAACCGGCAAAATCGTGGCGCCTGAGCTTTACATCGCGGTGGGTATTTCCGGCGCCATTCAGCATTTGGCCGGCATGAAAGACAGTAAGGTCATCGTCGCGATCAACAAGGACGAAGAAGCGCCGATTTTCTCAGTGGCCGATTACGGCATTGTCGGTGATTTGTTTGACCTGGTGCCTGAACTGGAACAGAAACTCGATTAATCTGCTGCTGGCTTCTACTGGCTGCGGAAATAGTCGATTAAGGCTTGTGCTTCGGCACTATCCCATTCTGCGAGGCCGGCTAGACTGCCGACCACGTTTCCTGTCCTGTCGATTAAGATGGTCGTGGGGAGGCTCTTGACGCCGAGCGCGCGGGCAAATTCCATTTCGCTGTCCAGATAAAGAGGCAAATTGGTCAGTTTGAGGCGTTCTAGAAATGGCGCGGCCACGGTCTTGCCTTTTGTATCCGTACTCACTGCCAAAACGGTAAATCTTGAGTTTCCCATTTGCGTTTGCAAACGTGCGAGCGACGGTAATTCGCGGATGCACGGAGCGCACCACGTGGCCCAAAAGTTGATAAGGAGCGCCTGGCCCCGGAAATCGCTGACGACCTTTTCATTGCCGTCAGGGTCGCGAAATGCTATCGGCGGCGCTGGTGTAATCCGTTGTTTGAGGATAAAGTTTTGCATCCAGCCGGTCAGCGGCGGCATTTTTTCTGCGCCGCTGATAAAAAATGCCAATAAGGCACCGAAGAAGATGCAGGCGAGCAAAACGGGTTTGAGATAGGTTTTAATTTTAGTGGGCAATTGGGTGTCCCCGATGAGTAAAAATGAAATGTGGGGCGGACGGTTTGCCGCCGGTCCCTCGGCTATTATGGAACGAATAAACGCATCCGTCGATTTCGACCAGCGCCTTTTCGCACAGGATATTGCCGGATCGAAGGCGCATGCCCGGATGCTTGTGGCTCAAGGCATCATTGAAAGCAGTGATGGCGATGCCATTCAGCAGGGTTTGGATCAAATTCTGACGGAAATTGAAAGCGGCGAATTTGAGTTCAAGTCGGCGCTGGAAGACATTCACCTGAATATCGAATCGCGCCTTAAGGAGTTGATCGGTGACGCAGCCGGACGGCTGCATACGGGGCGAAGCCGGAATGACCAGGTGGCAACCGATTTTAGGCTTTGGGTGCGCGACGCTATCGACGGGTTGGACGCGCAGCTGCAGGCATTGCAAGCGGCCTTGATCGATACGGCGGAAGCGAATTTTGACACGCTCTTGCCGGGCTTTACGCATCTGCAACCGGCCCAACCGGTTACCTTCGGGCATCATCTTTTGGCTTATGTGGAAATGGTAGGCCGGGATAGAGGGCGGTTCGCCGATTGCCGTAAAAGGGTCAATGAATGTCCGCTTGGCGCTGCGGCGCTGGCGGGTACGTCTTTCCCCATTGATAGAGATGCAACAGCATCAGCACTTGGATTCGATCGGCCTATGGCGAATTCCTTGGATGCGGTGTCGGCTCGGGATTTCGCGATTGAATTCTTGAGTGCAGCATCGATTTCAGCAGTGCATCTGTCGCGGTTTGCTGAGGAGATTGTTCTGTGGAGCTCTCCGCAATTTGGTTTCATCAGTTTGAGCGATGCGTTCAGCACCGGGTCGTCCATCATGCCGCAAAAACGGAACCCGGATGCCGCCGAACTGGCGCGGGGTAAAAGCGGGCGTATTTTAGGCGCTTTGCATGGGTTAATGGTGGTGATGAAAGGCTTGCCGCTCGCCTATGCAAAGGATTTGCAGGAAGATAAAGAGCCTGTGTTCGACGCAGCCGATAGTCTATCGCTGGTGATTGCAGCGTTGGCGGGCATGGCGTCCGACATGACTATAAATAAAAAGGCTATGTCGGCTTCTCTTGCTAGTGGCTTCTCGACCGCTACGGACTTGGCGGATTGGTTGGTTCGGGTTCTGGGTATACCGTTCCGGGATGCACACCATGCCACCGGCGAATTGGTCGGGTTGGCTGAAAAGAAAGGGTGTTCGCTGGCGGATCTTTCCCTTGAAGAAATGCAGCGGGTGGAAAACGGCATCACGGAAGATATATATTCTGTATTGACCAATGAGGCGTCGGCGGCGAGCCGGATAAGTTTTGGCGGCACATCGCCTGACTGCGTGCTGGAAGCGATCGCGAAAGCGAAGGAGCGTTACCTGTGAAACAGATTTTGTTAGCGATGGTGTTGGCCGCATTGGTCGCGTCTTGCGGTGTAAAGAATGACCCGAAATCACCGGGTAAGAGTGACTATCCGCGCAACTACCCAACCAAGCAATGAACCATTTCGAGTATCGGGATGGCGCGCTCTGGGCTGAGGATGTATCGCTGGAGCGTATTGCCGAGACCGTAGGGACACCCTTCTATTGCTATTCGACGGCCACGTTAACGCGCCATTACCGCGTGTTTTCGGAAGCCTTTTCTGATCGCGATGTTTTAATCTGCTTCGCAGTCAAAGCAAATCCCAATTTAGCCGTTATTCGCACGCTCGCTGAATTAGGAGCGGGCGCCGACGTAGTTTCGGAAGGGGAGATGCGTCGCGCGTTGGCTGCCGGTGTACCGGCGGATAGGATCGTTTTTTCCGGTGTTGGCAAAACCGAAGATGAAATGGCCTTTGCTCTGGGAGAAGGCATCCTACAGTTAAATGTGGAGTCCATACCTGAGCTGGAGGCTTTGTCGCGTGTTGCGGCTAAGCTGGGCGTCGAGGCTGAAATTGCTGTGCGGGTAAATCCGAACGTGGATGCCCACACCCATGACAAAATCGCAACCGGCCGCCAAGAGGACAAGTTTGGCATCGATATCGATGCGGCGCCCGCGGTTTACGACCGTGCGGCGCAATTGCCAGGGATCAAGCCGGTCGCGGTGGCGATGCATATAGGCTCTCAATTGACCGACGTTTCGCCGTTTCATGCGGCTTTTACGCGTCTTGCGGCACTGGTGGGTCAATTGCGTGAAAAGGAGCACATGATCGTTCGTCTTGATTTGGGCGGTGGCCTTGGCATTCCCTATGACGATGAATCACCGCCTTTGCCCGATGAGTACGCCAAGACAGTGGTGGAAACAGTTGGTGCCCTTGACTGCAAACTGATGTTTGAGCCGGGCCGATTGCTGGCGGGTAACGCGGGTGTTCTGGTGACCAAAATCGTCTATATGAAAGAAGGCGGCGAACGGCGTTTCGCTATCGTCGATGCGGCGATGAATGATCTCATGCGTCCGGCGCTTTACGAGGCGCATCACGGTATTATTCCCGTTCGGGAAGCACCCGAGGATGCCGAACAGGGGCTTGTGGATGTGGTCGGGCCGGTTTGTGAAACCGGTGATACGTTTGCCCGCCAACGGGCTCTGCCGCCGGTGATCGCGGGAGATTTACTGGCGATTCAGTCTGCGGGCGCATACGGTTCTTCCATGGCATCGACCTACAACACACGCCCGTTGGTGCCGGAAGTATTGGTTAGCGGCGATAAATTTAGTGTTGTGCGGACGCGGCCAAGCTACGAAGATATGTTAAAGCCCGAGCAGTTTGCCGACTGGCAAGGATAAATAGCTTTCCGTAAAGGCACGGGTGCATCGCAGGACCGAGAGGAATGATATGACGAAACAGTCTGCCTCATTGCCGAGACGGCGTATCCCTGTTTGGCGCGTAGGGTTGGTATGGCTGTCCATCGTCTGGGAGAGAGTATGGCATGCGCTGTGGCCTGCAACCGGCATCGCCGGGCTCTTTGTATTTTTAGTTCTTGTCGATTTCTTACCGTCCTTGCCAGGCTGGCTGCATGTTTTGCTGTTGATTGGCTTGGCGGGCGCTACCGTTTGGGCTTTCGGGCGTAATCTTCGAAAATTTGGCTTGCCGATCCGATCAGAGGTCGATCGTCGTTTGGAAGTCGATAGCGCGCTCAGCCATCGGCCATTGGAAGCTTTGGAAGACAGCCAAGCGGCTGGCGATCAGGACGCTGGGGGGCAGGCCCTTTGGGCCTTACATCAGAAGCAAATGGCCGAAGCGGCGGCAAAATTGCGGTTTCGCTTGCCGCACCCGGGCTTGTTTCGTCGAGATCCATGGGCCCTGAGATTTGCACTTGTAATTTCTGTTGGGGTTGCAGCGATCTTTGCCGAGGGTGATATCGCCGAGCGGTTCAAAAGGTCGGTACAACCCAATTGGCAAACCGATGGCGCGGATTTGACGGCGGCGGCGGACGCCTGGATCACGCCGCCCGAATATACCCGTTATCCACCTATTTTCCTCACCTCGGATTCCGATGATCCGGAGCGTAGCGCCATCAGGATGGCAAAAGTTCCCAAAGGAAGCAAATTGATCGCCCAAGTGACCGGCGGCGGCGGTGAGGCCGTACTGTTGGTGGACGGCAAGCCGTACAAGTTTACGCAAAAACCCGGAGACACAGCCCAGATCGAACGTGTTTTGATGAAACCCGGCAATTTAGCCATTCGCCAGTCGGGTCGAATTCTGGCCCGCTGGACGGTAGATATCATTCCCGATGAGCCGCCAACAGTGGAATTTGTTCGCGAACCGGTGAAATCAAAGCGGAACGCGCTGCGGTTTCATTTCAGCGGTGAAGATGATTACGGCGTTGTGAAAGTCGTCGCTGCAATTCGCCGCCATAATCTGTTCGAAGCGGCAAAAAAGGACACCGACGCCAAAGATAAAACGCGCATGTTCGAGGTTGAGTTGCCCTTACCCGGCGACAATGCTCGCGATTTTTCGACGACGATTTTCAAGGATTTGACGGCACACCGGTGGGCTGGTTTGCCGGTGGAGGTACAACTGATCGCCACCGATGCTTCAGGTCAGAAGGGTATGAGCAAGAAGGTGGAAACTGTACTGCCCGAACGCCGCTTTAATCATCCAACCGCCCAAACTATCATCCAAGAGCGGAAACGGTTTGTGGATGCACCGGGGACTTATGGCCCGCGCGCTGGTGTCATGCTCGACAATCTGTCTTGGCATTATGATGAGTTTAGCGGTGATATTGTGACGTTCTTGGGCCTTTCCGTTGCGGGAAGCCGGCTTATGAATGCGGATCAATCGGGCAATGTTCCCGCAATAGAGCAGTTGCTTTGGGAAATCGCCCTTAGAATTGAGGATGGACGGCTGAGTTTAAGCGAACGCGCCATGCGCCGCGCCCAGGACGACCTACTCAGTGCGTTGAATAAAAATGCGAGCGATGCGGAAATTGAACGTTTGTTGGACAATTATCGTCAGTCCTTGTCCGACTATTTCAATCGGTTGACGGATTCCTTGAAGGAGATGGACAAGGAAACTTCTGAGTCCCTCGGTTTGAGTCAAAAATCCCAAATGCTGCGGCGCCAGGACCTTATGCGGATGTTGAAGGATATCCGTAAATTTATACAAAGCGGCCAGCGCCAGAAGGCGCGCGAGATGTTAGCCCAACTGCAAGAGCTGATGGAAAGCATGCGGGTTAAGCGATTTGCCAAACAAAGCGAAGCAACGCGGCGCGCGATCAGGACGGTTAATGATCTAAAACGCTTGGTAAAAAGCCAACAGGAATTGTTGGATAAAACCTATCGCATTGCACGTGATCGTAATCAGATCAAAGTGAAAAAGCAGCGAACCATTCCATACCAGGGATTTGTTCCATTCCCGCCCGATAAAAAGAGTTGGGGCGGGACGAATAAGAGCGAGACAGAAAAAGAGGAGGCTCTAAAACGCCCCCTTAAAGATGAAATCGATCAACAAGAACGGCTACGGGGTCAACTCGGCGACGTAATGCGCCGTGTTGCGGAGCTGAATGTACCGATCCCAGGCGAAATGGGCTTGGCTGAAACTTCCATGCGGAAATCTTCTAAGGATCTCAAAAAGGGCGCGGCGGGTAAATCCGTCACCCATCAAGGTGATGTGATCAAGGCATTAACAAAGTCCCTGAAATCGACCATGTCCCACCTGGCCAGCCAAGCGGGCGAAGACCCTTTCGACATGGATGACGATTGGCTGCAAGGCGCACAGGGAAAAAATGATCCCTTTGGGCGGTCCCAAGATAAAAAACAAGGAAAGGGCGCGGGCGGTGCGCCGAACCTTGGCGAAGAAGTGGAAATTCCAGGGATTCAAGATACGCATAGCGCCAAACAGATTAGAGACGAATTGCGCCGCCGTGCGGGAGAGTATAAGCGCCCGAAGCTTGAACGGGAATATTACAAGCGTTTGCTAAAACGGTTTTAGAGTACCCGTCTCGGCGACGGCTTTTGGGTTCCGCTTTATTTGGCTTTTTCTTCTTTGCGGGCGAAGATAATGGTGAGTTTTACCGAGCCCGCAGGCGGGTTTTTAATTTCCGTCGAATACTCTATTTTTTCGCCTGGCAAGATGCGTGGCTCTGTGGGCTTGAAAGTTTTTGTGGTCATTGTTTGTTTGCCACTACTGTCAGAAAGAACGCCCCTGAGATAGGGCACATCGATCACCGAGCTTGTCGTATTCTCAATTTTTCCTGTCACAGTGAGGATAACGTCGCTGCCTTCTTTGCGGATGTCCGAACTGGGTTGGGGCAATTCCAGGCCGTGGCCAAGTGTGTCGGGCGCAAACCCGAATACTTCGTATACCTTGTTTAATGGCGGATAAATGGTGACCAAATCTTTCCGGAAGAAAACCACGCCTATGATGATGACGACGAGTACCAAAATGAAAATGACCCATCGGATTATGGCGCTACTGGACCGTTCAGGCTCTGGTGGGCGAAAATTGCTCTCCGGTGGCATGGGGGGTGAGTCGACATTGACTAAATCATCGTCTCCCGACTGGCCCTCGGTGCCCCCAGGTTGCATGTCGCCGTCCGCTGGGTCGGCTGGCGGTGGGGATTCACCCGTAGCCTCCGCGGGCTGATCGTCAGGCGGAGAATCGTCATCCAAATTACTAAACGGATCGGAATCTTGTACTTGAATTTGCGCCGCAGCTTCCGTTGCCGCATCACCGTCTGATGAGGGAGGGGCGGTGTCTTCATTTGTGGATGGCGCAGGTGGCGGCGGCGGCGCAGGCGGTGCGCCCTCTGCGTCACCATCGGGCGTAGCGTGCCAACGGTGATCGCATTTGGAACATTTGACCTTCCGACCTTCCGTGCCAAGCGCGCCGTCTTTGATATTAAATTTTGCGCCGCAATTGGGGCAAGTAAGAATCATCGTATCTAGAGACCCGCCAAAGGATTAACACAAAATGTTGTGGTAGTGAGTTTAAGAGGTCATGGGAACAGTTGCAACCATCGCGGTGCTTTACGCGGCACAGTTTTGCATGGCATTTTGACATATACCCTATGCAGAGCGGGATTCCGTGAATGTTGAATAAATTATTTTGTTTCTGCACAGTTTGCCGAACTGCTCTTAAAGGCCGGAGTGTCGTGTGATTCGATTCGAGAATGTAGGAATGCGCTATGGCGCCGGACCGGAAGTTTTAAGCGATGTTTCGTTTAGCCTTGAGCAGGGGGCGTTTCGATTTGTGACCGGGCCAAGTGGCGCGGGCAAGACGTCCATGCTGAAGTTGATGTATCTGGCGCAGCGGCCAAGCCGGGGGCTCATCAATTTGTTTGATCGAGATGTTCTAACCTTGCAGCGCGACGAAATGCCGGCAATTCGTCGACGTATCGGTGTCGTGTTTCAGGAATTTCGCCTGCTTGATCACATGTCCGCATTCGACAATGTTGCCTTACCGTTACGGGTAGCGGGTATGCGCGAAGAGTTGATCACCAAGCACGTCACGGAATTGTTGAGCTGGGTAGGTCTGGCGGGCCAATTAGAGTCGCGACCCAAGACTTTGTCCGGCGGTCAACAGCAACGGGTGGCAATTGCACGGGCGGTGATCGCGCGGCCGCGGCTGCTGCTTGCGGACGAGCCAACGGGCAATGTGGATGACGCAATTGCCGTTCGGTTGCTCTATCTTTTCGAAGAGCTCAATAAAGTCGGCACGACGATTGTCATCGCGACTCACAATGAGGGGCTTGTCTCTCATTTTAATTATCCAGTTCTTCATCTGGAAGACGGCATGCTTACTAGCGCCGAAGCTAAACCGGCAGTCTGATATGTTCCGTGGCCGCATTGACCTTCCCCTGTCAACGGATCCGGCAACCCGGTTGTTGCCTTGGATTATTAGCGTCATGGTCTATTTGGCTATGTTGATGTTGGCGGGGGTGCTGGTGCTCGCGGGAGCCACCACGTCTTGGGAAACAGGGTTGAGCGGCCGTTATACGGTGCAAATTCCTCCGCTAGACGGTGAAACTACCGAAGAGTCTGAGCAGCGACTTAACCGTGCCATCAGCGTGTTGACACGAACGCCCGGAATTGCCGCGGCAAAAAGGGTGCCCCTTACCGAAGTTGCCGCGTCACTGGAGCCTTGGCTTGGTGCGGGAACCTCGGTGCTCGATTTGCCGCTGCCGCATCTTATCGACGTTTCCCTAAATCCGGAGCAAACGGTAAACCTCAAACAATTACGCCAACAATTGACTATTGCAGTTGCAGGCGCTTCTTTGGACGACCATGGGATTTGGCGGCGACAAATCGCGGATCTTATTTTCGCATTACAGATATTGGCGGCTGGCATCATCACGCTGATCACAACCTGCGCTGTTTTTGCCGTCGTCTTCGCGACGCGAAGCGGCATTGCCGTTCATCGCGACGTTATTCAGGTGCTCCATTTGATTGGCGCGACCGATGGTTATATCGCAGGGCAATTTCAGCGCCACGCGCTTCGATTGGCGTTAAAAGGCGGTTTCGCCGGCGCTGTTCTCGCCGCTGTGACCTTGTCTATTTTTATCTGGGGGGTGGTCGAGTTTGATCCGCTTCTCATGCCCGATATGCGGTTTACGCCTTGGCACTGGACGGCGATTTTTATGGTGCCGGTTATCGCTAGTATAATTGCCATGCGCGCCGCGCGTGCCACCGTGCTCCGAGCGCTGGAGCGAATGCAATAATGCCTCGGCGGCAGAAGAGCTTTTTTAGGCGGTTCGCCACGTGGGCGATGGGCCTCTCGGCATTTTTGGTAATCATTTGGCTTGTTGGGTTTCTGGTGTTCGCGCAGAAAATTCCAGACACGGTGCAGAAGCCTGACAAGAATGCAGATGCAATCGTGGTGTTGACCGGCGGCAGCTTAAGGCTTGAAACCGGTTTGGAACTTTTGGCACAAAAAAGGGCGAAAAAACTGTTCGTGTCGGGTGTCCATCGTGGTGTGGATGTGCGTCAACTCTTAAGAATTTCGCAAAGGTCGCCTCACGCTGTCGAATGTTGTATTGCGCTCGGCTATGACGCTGATAACACCGAAGGGAATGCCCGGGAAACGGCCACATGGTTAAACAAAGAAAAGTTCAAATCCATTCGCCTGGTTACGGCGAGCTATCACATGCCGCGTAGTTTGGTGGAATTTCGGTCGGTTATGCGCAACGTCGAAATTATACCACACTCGGTATTTCCGAAGTCCTTTAAGGCGAAAGAATGGTGGCTCTGGCCCGGTAGTGCGGGGCTGATCATGGAAGAATATAACAAGTATCTTCTTGCGATCCTTCGTAGGACGCTCATGGGACCGGTTTCGGGTTAGAGGGGCGGTAGCGGTGGTTCGAGCAATTTTCTTTTCAATAATTTTTTACAGTTGGACGGTTGTGCTGTGTCCACTCTACGTGCCGCTCATGATATTGCCGCGGCGTTATTTCAGAAAAGCCACCCGGTTTTGGGTGCGCGGTGGATTTCTGGCTATGCGGTTCGGCCTTGGCATTACCCATGAAATCCGCGGACGGGAGAATATTCCCGATGGGCCAATCATGATCGCTTCGAAACATCAATCCATGTGGGATACGCAAATCTATAATTTGATATTCTACGATTGTATCTTCGTGATTAAACGCTCGTTGTTGGCGGTGCCGTTGGTCGGTTGGTTCATGTGGCGCGCTGGCATGATTGCTGTGGACCGAAAGGCGGGCACGGCTGCCATGCGCCAATTATTGAGAGATGCACGTAAGTCGGTGGAGAACGGCCATACCATCGTCATTTTTCCAGAAGGCACGCGCACGAAGGCGGGTACGCCAGGCCGCTATCAGCCGGGCGTTGCGGCGCTTTATCGAGAGCTTGGGTTGCCGGTGGTGCCTGTTGCATTGAATTCGGGTTCCTACTGGCCGCGCCGAGCGTTCATTAAACGGCCTGGCCGTATTGTATTGGAGTTTCTGCCCGCAATAGAGCCGGGCCTTGACCGCAAAGCCTTTATGAAAGTGCTCGAAGAGAGGATCGAAACCGCAACGGTCCTTTTGGAAAAAGAAGCAAATTCTGAATAACTCTGTGTGTAAATTGTGAGTAAGTTCTTGAAATTAACAGTTAAGCTATGCAATTCAGAGGGTTAATTGTGGATAACGTTTAACTGCGGAAATTAGAACACCAACAGAACATTCAGTTGACGAAGGTTGGTCACAGCCCTACCTTTCTTCTGAAGGAAGGTTTTTTAGTCATGCTGGATGGCATTGCAGCACAGATTTGGGACATGAAATATCGGCTGAAAGAGCCCGATGGGTCTCCTGTCGACCGGACGTTGGAAGATAGTTGGTTGCGCGTTGCAGACGCTTTGTCCGTGCCGGAGGAAGACCCCGCCTTTTGGTCGAAAGAATTCTATAGCGCTTTGGAGGAATTTAAATTTCTGCCAGCGGGGCGCATTATTGCCGGTGCCGGGTCGGGCCGGCAAGTGACGCTTTTTAATTGCTTCGTTATGGGCACGATCCCTGACGATATGGGCGGCATTTTTGACAGCTTGAAAGAAGCAGCGCTGACCATGCAGCAAGGCGGCGGAATTGGTTATGATTTTTCCAGCCTGCGACCAAAAGGGGCGACGGTAAAGGGTGTTGGTGCCGATGCGTCGGGGCCGCTGCCCTTCATGGATGTTTGGGACGCCATGTGTCGGACCATTATGAGCGCGGGGTACCGTCGCGGTGCGATGATGGCGACCATGCGGTGCGACCACCCGGATATCGAAGATTTCATTACTGCAAAACAAGAACCCGGCCGGTTGAATATGTTTAACCTGTCCGTGTTGGTCACCGATCCGTTTATGGAAGCGGTCAAGAAAGATGGCGATTGGGATCTGGTATTTGAAGGCCGGACGTATGGGTCTGTAGGCGCGCGCGATCTTTGGGACCGCATCATGCAGTCGACCTATGAGGCTGCCGAACCGGGCGTTATTTTTATTGATCGCATTAACCGCCTCAATAATTTGCACTATTGCGAAGATATAAAATCGACGAATCCCTGTGGCGAGCAGCCATTGCCTCCCTATGGCGCTTGTGATCTCGGCTCAATAAATCTGGCGCGGCTTATCGAGGCCCCGTTTACGCCCGAGGCCTGCCTCGACGAGGCGGAGTTGGCACGTATCGTACCCTTGGCAGTTCGGATGTTGGATAATGTTATTGATGTCTCCACCTTTCCATTGGAAGCGCAGGCACAGGAAGCAAAATCCAAACGTCGTATAGGTTTGGGCGTGACCGGGCTGGCGGATGCCTTAATTATGTGTCGGGTCCGTTACGGAAGTCCGGAGGCAATCGAAACCGTCGGTTCTTGGATGGCGACGCTCCAACGGTTGGCGTATGGCGCATCGGTGGCGCTGGCCGCTGAAAAGGGGGCGTTTCCGCTTTTCGATGGCGAGGCATACCTTGCGGGCCAGACGATAAAGGGGCTGGACTCGGACATTCGCCAGTCGATAAAGGCCAATGGCATTCGTAACGGGCTTCTGACTTCCATTGCACCGACCGGCACGATTTCGCTTCTTGCGGGAAATGTATCTTCAGGCATCGAGCCGGTGTTTAGCTATGAGTATCAGCGCGATGTCATAATTGAGGACGGGACGAAACGGCCCGAAGCGGTTACGGATTATGCGTATGCCCTGTTTCGCACGCTTTATGGGGAGGGGGTAAGTTTGCCTTCTTATTTCGTCGATGCGGCGGCGCTAAAACCGGAAGACCATTTGGTGATGCAGGCTGCGGTGCAAGAGTTTGTCGACAGTTCGATTTCAAAAACTATAAATCTTCCGAAATCGATCTCCTTTGAAGCTTTCAGGGACGTCTACGCGCAAGCCTATCAGCTCGACTGCAAAGGCTGCACCACCTACCGGCCCAATGATATTACCGGTGCGGTGTTGACGCTTAACCGGCCTAAACCGGTGCGTGAAACCGGCGCGGACGGCGTTGTTTATATGTCTCAACCGCTTGAGCGACCGGCGGAACTTGGCGGAGCTACCTATAAAATCCGATGGGCGGATAGTGACCACGCAATTTACATCACCGTTAACGATATCGAAAAGGGAGGCCGCCGCCGACCGTTTGAAGTGTTTATCAATTCCAAGAACATGGAGCATTATGCGTGGACGGTGGCCCTAACCCGCATGATTAGTGCCGTCTTCCGGCGTGGCGGGGACGTTGTATTCGTTGTTGAAGAGTTGAAGGCAGTGTTTGATCCGCGTGGTGGCCAATGGGTGGACGGGCGATATGTTCCTTCCCTGTTGGCGGCTATCGGCGAGGTCATCGAACGGCATTTGATCTCAATCGGTTTCATGATCCCCGAGGACTCAACAGCAGAGGTCAGCGAACGCGAACAGGCCGTCGGCGACGACCATTTATTGGTTCATCGCCAGTGCCCCAAATGCGGTGGCGCCAGCTTGATTCGCGAAGAAGGGTGCGACCGTTGCGTTTCATGCGGCTATTCCAAGTGTAGTTGAGAAAGCGTAACTGGCAGGCGTCCTGATGCACGCATTTTGTCCAATCATTACTTTACCCGCTGTCATTCGCCCGATATGAACAGGCTTTCATCATGTCGATTCTCACCCGAAAACCCTTTGTCGGACCTTTTGTGCTGTTGCTGGTTATCGCAGTCCTATATCCGGTTTATTGGTTCTATGCGGCCGGGCGGGTGGAAACTCAATTTTCTTTATGGGTTGATAACTTTCGGGCGCGAGGGTTTACGGTCGAACATGGTTCGGTGAACACAACGGGCTTTCCCGGTGTCATTCGCTTTAGTGTCGAAAATCCAAATTTGCGATCACCGGATGGATCTTGGACCTGGCGAGGTGATGCAGCGCATTTAGGTATGCAGCCATGGAGCTGGTGGCGGTATCGGCTTGAGTTTTCCGGCCAACAGCAATTTAGTTTATCGCACGGGTCGCTAAAACAGCCAATTGTGATGAGGCCAAAGACTGCTGTGGTGGTGCTTCGCGTTCACACCAACGGCCGGCTGGCAGAAGGTGAAGCGACGCTCAAATCGGTCAGCGTGATGACAACGAGCAAGGTATTGATGCTGTTTGCTGATGATATGTGGTTCAAGGCAACACAGCCGGAGAAAAAGGCGCGAACAGCAAAACAGACGGCAATGTCTGTTTCGATCTCCATAGACAATTTACTTTTCCCGGCAGCGGCCAAAAGCCCATTGGGCGGTCGCCTTGCCAGGCTTCAAACCGCCACAGATTTAAAAGGGCCGTTACCCAAAGACCTTACACGCCAAGGATTCGATGAATGGCGCCAAACCGGAGGACTTATCGATGCAAGTTGGGTTAATTTGGTTTGGGGGCCGTTTGATCTCAGAGGGCGTGGCAGTGTTTCAATCGATAAAACTTTCAGGCCGGTGGGATCGATGACCGCCGACATTCGTGGTTACTCGGAAACCATGGATGCTTTGGAGGCGGCCGGTCTTATGACGGGAACAGGTGCCGCGGCAATGCGGGTTGGGATGGGCATTCTCGCAAAACCATCGCCGGCCGACGGGGTAAATGTGTTGACGATCCCCTTGACGACGCGCGGTGGTAATTTGCACGCGGGACCATTCCAAATATTAAAATTACCGCCACTTATTCTTCGGTCTCGGTAGGGTCGAAGGAACCGGCCTGCCCCATCTCCACGATACCGCGACGAATTTCCCTGGTACGCCGGAAGGTGTCTTCCAAGGCATCACCTTCTTCCCATCGGATAGATCGTTGCATGGCGGTCAAGTCTTCGATAAAGCGGCCTAATTGTTCCAGCACAGCGTCTTTATTATTGAGAAAAATATCACGCCACATAACCGGGTCTGAGGCGGCAATGCGGGTAAAGTCGCGAAAGCCACCGGCAGAATATTTGATCACGTCAGCGGTTTTGATTTTAATTTCGCCATCGGCCTTTTTCTCGCGAAGCTGGCCTTCCAGGTCATTTGCCGTGCCGACAATGGTGTAAGCGATTAAATGCGGCAGATGAGACGTAATTGCCAACACTCGGTCGTGATGATCCGCATCCATGATATCGACAATGCTGCCGGCTGCTTTCCAAAGTTGCTGGGTTTTATCAATTGCATTTTGATCCGTTCCGTCTGGCGGCGTGAGAATGCAGTAGCGATTCTCGAACAATTCTGCGAAGCCCGATTCTGGGCCGGAATATTCCGTGCCGGCGACAGGGTGACCCGGCACCAAATGAACACCGTCCGGCAAATGGGGTTGCACGTCGCGAATGACCGACATTTTGACGGAACCCACATCAGTTATGATAGCGCCCTCTTTTAACGACGGTGCGATCTCTTTCGCCAACGCTGCATTCGCGCCCACCGGCGCGGCTAGGACGATAAGGTCTGCACCATCAGCCGCGTCACGGGCGGTTTCGTGGGCGGTGTCGATGAAACCAATTTTCAAAGCGGTCTCGAGGGTTTCTTTTGAACGTGCGGCACCCGCTATCGAACCGGCCAATCCATCGCGCTTCATCACATGGCAAAGAGATGAGCCGATGAGGCCGAGGCCGATTACCGCAACTTTCTCAAAAAGTGGTTGGCTGTTCATTGTTTCTCAAAATGTTGCTTCAATGCTTGAACGAGTGCTTCGTTCTCTTCTCCGAGCCCGACTGAAATGCGCAGGCTGTCTGGCAGGTGGTAACTCTTCATTAGTCGCGTGATGATGCCGGTTTCAAGCAGCGCATCATATGCAGATTGGGCGCTCTCGACATCGGGAAACCGCGCCAGCACGAAATTTGCCACGGACGGCACCACATCGAGCCCCAATCCGTTCAGGCGCTCGGTAAGCCAAGGTAACCATTGTTCGTTGTGGGCCAGAGATTTATCCGTGTGCGCCCGATCTTCCATTGCCGCCAAACCTGCAGCCTGAGCCGGTCCACTGACGTTGAAGGGGCTTCTCAATCGGTTGAGCACGTCGGCAACTGCAGGCGGGCAATAGGCCCAACCGAGACGCAATGCGGCGAGGCCGAAAATCTTCGAACAGGTTCGGGTCATCACTACATTTTCATAGCGCGTCACCAAATCGACACCGGCCGTATAATCATTACGGTTCACGTATTCTGCGTATGCCGAATCAATGACAAGCAGGATGTCGTCTCGCAAATTCTCTCGCAGCCGTGTCAGTTCCTCGGCGCTTAGATAGGTGCCGGTGGGATTGTTGGGGTTGGCGATGAACAGTAACCGGGTTTTATCGGTAACCGCTGCCAATAAAGCATCAACGCTTGTTGTTAAATTAGCTTCTTCCGCCACCACAGGGGTCGCGCCCGCGCCCATGGCGAATATGGGATAGATCGAGAAGCCATGTTTGCTGTACAGCAATTCATCACCAGGCCCCGCATAAGCCCGGATGAGCATTTGAATAAGCTCGTCTGAGCCTGCCCCGCACACAATCTGTGCCGGATCACACGAAAACCTTCTGCCGATGGCTTCGCGTAGGGCACTGGCGTGGCCGTCGCAGTATCGGTGCATCTGTCCAGCAGCGTCTTTGAATGCCTTGATGGCTTTCGGGCTTGGGCCCAACGGCGTTTCGTTTGATGCAAGCACGATGACGCGATCGACACCGTCAACGGAATGCAAACCGCCGACATAAGGCGATACGTCCAGGACGCCCGGCTTGGGTGTCGGAGAGGTCATTCTTCTGTGCCGTTGTTTTCAGGCGCTGGCGGTTCTGCGTAAGACCCGATAATCACCGTTCGCGATATTTCATCACCAGTATTGAGGGTTTCTAACCGGGCGTCGTTGTCCGTGACGAAATCCTCGACAGCGGCAAGATGAAACCATGTGCCTTGTTGGCTTGAGGCAATTATTTGCGACGGCAGTTTGGCGCGTTCTAAAAAGCTGTTAAGAGCGGCCCGGCTAACGGGGTTTTCTGTCTCAATTACGATTAACGTCCGGTCGTCTCCGGTAGGCTCGGGCAAAATGCGTCCGAAGGCGAACGCGACCGCAGTTCCGTTTGACGTGGAACGCGCGTTCGTGCCGTTGATAAAGGGCAGTTTGTACGCGACACGAAGTCCGTCGGGGATCATTAAACTGATCCACCAAGGGTCTGTATCATCGTCTCTTGGAACTGGCACGATACCCAGTGAGGCATTCCCTTCATCGACAATGCGCAACACATCGCGCGGGCTTGAATAGGGGGTCATCGGGGTGACGCTGCCAAACTGATCGCGGGCGATATCCCAATACCCCTGGTCGCCCTCGGCGGCATAGACAGCAACCGCATAGCTCGACATTTCCATCCGAGTAATGCCCGCAATAATCTCTCGCCAAATGCGCGTTATTGCTCCTATTGGGAAGCGTCCTTGGTGGCGGGCTATTAGTTTCCGCAATATTAAGGCTTCTCGCCCAGGACGCACGGTGGCGATTGATTCCAGGCGCTTTACTGCCCTAATTCGTTCCACCAATCCCGCGCGATTAATGAGAAGATCGTGCACCCGTTCATCGATCTCGTCGATTTCGCGCCGCAAGTCGTCTAGAGATTCTCGTTCATTAGCCATGACAAACCTATTGATTAAGCGGCGCTACTACTAATCCGTCACCGCGCATAAATCAAAGAAAACATTGACACTTACGGTCTCTGGCCCAATATCCCGCCCTATTAATTGGAATTGAGGAAAAGTCCCATCGCACGTAGCCAAGATAGTACGTCGGAAAGCGACACGGTACAAAGCGGTCCCGGTGTTGATTTGCCGGGTCACCGGTTTGTTTTGGGTGCTGCAGACACTATGCAATTGGACAATGGGACCGCGTTCGGTCCCTTTGGGCTGGCCTATCAGACCTATGGGGAATTAAACGCCGATAAGTCGAACGCAATTCTTGTGTGTCATGCGCTGACCGGAGACCAATATGTGGTTGAGGATCATCCGATCACTGGAAAACCGGGTTGGTGGGGACAGATGGTTGGCACCGGTAAACCAATCGATACGGATCGATTTTTTGTCATATGTATCAACGTTTTAGGGGGGTGTATGGGGTCTACGGGACCACAAGACGCCGATCCTGAGACCGGCGAACCCTATGGTCTCGAATTTCCGGTTATCAGCATCGCCGATATGGTGCGTGCGCAAGTGTTGGTGATTGACCATTTAGGCATTGACCAATTGTTTTGTGTGACCGGTGGCTCCATGGGCGCCATGCAAGTGCTTGAATGGGCATCCCGCTATAAAGAACGTGTGTTTGCGGCGATGCCTATTGCAGGTGCGGCGCGCCATACGGCGCAAAACATCGCGTTCCATGAAGTGGGGCGTCAGGCCATTCTGGCCGATCCCGATTGGCACGGGGGCGATTATGCACGCCACGGCGCTATTCCGCGACGAGGCCTCGGTGTTGCACGCATGACGGCGCATATCACTTATTTGTCTGAACCGGCGCTGCATCGAAAATTCGGGCGCAATTTGCAGGACCGCGCTGCGGTCAGTTACGGATTCGATGCAGATTTTCAGGTTGAAAGCTATCTTCGCCATCAAGGCATTACGTTCGTGGAGCGGTTCGATGCAAATTCGTATCTCTATATCACCCGTGCGATGGATTATTTCGACTTAGCGGCCGAATATGGTGGGTCGCTGGCGGCGGCATTCGAAGGTGTAAAAACGCGATTTTGCATTGTTTCCTTTAGCAGCGATTGGCTTTTTCCCACGTCCGAGAACCGGGCGATCGTCCATGCCTTAAATGCGGTCGCGGCGGATGTGAGTTTCGTCGAGGTGGAGAGCGACCAAGGGCATGACGCTTTTTTGCTGGACGAACCGGAGTTTCGCCGCGTCGCGAAAGGGTTCATCGATTCCTGCGCGGAGCAACGTGGCTTAGGCCGGCCGGAAGGGTAGCAATGTGATGAATTATCGACCGGAAATTCGCGGCGACCTGGAACTGATTGCCGACATGGTGGGGGCGAACTGCCGTGTTTTGGATGTGGGCTGTGGTGACGGTGCTTTGCTGGAGTACTTAAAAAGCGAACGCCAGGCTGACGGCCGCGGTATCGAGCTCAGTATGGAAGGCGTGCGTGAATGTGTCAGCAACGGCCTTTCCGTCGTCCAGGGCGATGCGGATACGGATTTGGACGCTTATCCGGACAATGCGTTTGATTACGTCGTTCTAAGTCAGACACTACAAGCCACACGCCAGCCTCGCCAGGTGGTGGAAAGTCTGGTGCGCATCGGTAAAAGCGCAATTCTGTCGTTTCCGAATTTTGGCCATTTCAGCGTGCGCTGGAACTTGTCATTCGGCGGCAGGATGCCGGTGACGGGTAATTTGCCTGATCGCTGGTACGATACGCCAAATATCCATCTGTGCACGATTGCAGACTTCATTGCGCTTTGCGATGAAATCGACGCTACTGTCGAACAGGCGATTGCGTTAGATCGGCAGGGCAATCCGCTGTCCTATTCGGCGCGGGCGCGGCGGGCGAATTTACTGGCACCGCAGGCACTCTTCGTATTGCAAAAACGCTAGTCAGTTCCCTTGGCCAATCGGGGTGGTTTTGCACCCTCGCTTTTGCCTCTCCAAAATAAAACGCGCCTGAACGAGGCTCACAGCGGCTGCCAGCCGGCTTGATGGTGGCCGAAAGAAAACGTTCTTGGGTGCATAATTTCCGCGAAGATTTCGATCGAGTCGATAATTCTAGGGCCGGGCCGGTTGAAATATTGATTACCATCAGCGATGAAAACTTGACCTTGTTGGACGGCATTGAGGGATTGCCAATCGGGCCGTGCGGTAAGGGCGGGCATTTCCACGCGTGATCTCTCAATGTCAAAGCCGCAGGGAATGATCACAATGATGTCTGGATTGGCGGATTGCAACTCCGTCCATTCCATCCAGGGCGAGTGTTTTCCGGCCTCACCCAGCACATTGATGCCGCCTGCTAGTTGGACCAACTCCGGCACCCAATTGCCGGCGGCCATAAGCGGCGAGATCCATTCGATACAGGCGACCGTAGGCCGGTTGGTAAGCGCCGCAGATTTGGCCTTGATATCTGTCATGCGGGCAGACAAATCAGCGATCAATGTTGCGCCTTTGCTAGGCACACCTATTGCGTTAGCGACCTTTTGAATATCCGCCCAGATGTCGTTGAGCCAATTTGGTTCCAGGGAAACGATTTTTGTGCGGTGATCAATCCAATTGGCGACCGCGGCTTGAAGTTCGGTTTCGTTGACCGCACATACGTCGCACTGAGATTGGGTGATAATTATGTCTGGTTTAAGCGTCTTTAGCCGGTCGGAGTCGACTTTGTAGATCGATAACCCGTCGGCGACGATCTTCTTAATCTCCGCATCGATTCCCGAAGAGTTTGCCGCCACATCGATCTTTGTAGCGGTACAGGCGGGTAGGGCGCGCACAGTGGGCGGGAAGTCGCATTCGTGGCTGCGGGCTACCAATTGATCTTCGCACCCCAACGCAGCGACGATTTCGGTCGCACTGGCGATTAAACTGACGATACGCGGCATGAATCGAGGACCTCGCCCTAATTGGCTGTTCCCATGCTATGCGCAAAAAGCCGCTCTTGCGAGCGTCTCAGAGATCAATGGAATCAGTCTTCTTCTGCGCGTGTTCGACGGCGACGAGTTCGGAAAACGCCGAGCCCTACTGCAAAACAGCCAATGAGAATGGGCATCAGGCCGATATTGGCAAACCGTACCCAGAGTTCCAGTCGGTCGATATCTTCGTTTAGCCGGAGCCGCACATTGCGCAGTTCTTTGCGGGTGTCGAGAAGTTCATCGAGAGCCGTTTTGATTTCAGCCTCAATTTCCTTCTTTTTGTCGTCGGCGACTTTCTTGGATTTATCCGACTGTTTGTCGCGTAAGGCACCGAGTTTTTTCTCGGTCTCCTTTAATTTCAGCGCGAGATTCTGTTCCACCTTACGGTATTTGACTTCGGACTCCCGGCGCAATTCTTCCACTTTCGTGAATGGCCGCTGGGTGGTGCCGCGGGAGCGCAAGCTGATCAGGTCCGCATTGCCGGTGAAATGGTCAACCGCATTGATGATGAAATCGCCATTATTGGAAGTGGGAACCAGCACGTTTTGGCCCAGGAACTGGCGTACTTGCACCCAAAAATGGTCTTCCAACATGTCTGCGTCGGAAACCAGCAGGATGTTGAACGGTGCCTTCGATTCCTTCAAATGTTCCGCCATACGTTTGGCGTCCATTGCCTTCTTTTCTTCAGCTTCTTTCTTTTTCTCTGCGGCTTCTTTTGCCGCTTTCTCTACTTCTTCGGCTGTTTTGGGCTTGTCGTCGGCCTCGGCCTTTTTGTCTTTCTTGGCGTCCTTATCGTCAGCCTTTTCCTCTTCTGGTTTGGGCGGTCCGTCGGGGAAAAGGGTTTTGAAAGTACCCGAGACACGCGCCGCCAGTATCATCGGCTTGCCGGATGGTTTGAAATTTGCCGCCATCTCTTCAACGTTAATGCGGCCCTTGTGGGTTTTGGTTTCGATTTCTTGGCTGTCGCCGGTGGTCCGAATAATCGGCTCGACTTTGATGCCATCGGTTTTCTTAACCTTGATGATGCCGGCGCTTTGGATGTTCAAGCGGCGCAATTCCGACGTTACCGGGTCATCTCGCGACATTAGATTGCCTTCGATCGCAAGCCAGGTCACAAATGGAACCGGTAGTATCTGGCTGGCAGTACCCGCATTAACCATGCGCGCTATGGATCGGTCGGCGGCGATGACCTTGTCGGATATTTCAATGCCCCAACGGTCTAAAAAGTCTTTCACATTGACGACGGAGTTAAAGACAAGTTGCCGTCCTTGCGGCGCCGGCGTGCCTGCTGCCGTTTCGTTAAAGGGATCAACGATAAAAATCGCTTTGCCGCCACGCAGCAGATACTGATCAAGTTCGTATTTCTCGTCCGGCTCCAGCTTGAGCGGATGGATGACCATCAACACGTCCGGGTTCTCGTCCGGTAGGTCGCGCATGCTGAACATATGGTTGATTTGGAACCGTTTTCTGAGTTCCGGCACGATCCGAAAGGCTTGCGTCGGCATGCCAGCCATCATGCGCCGCATGTCGCCGAACAAGGGGCGTCCTGTATAGACTGCGACAACGGGTTTTTTGGCGTTGTCGACCGAATGGATCATGCGCGCTAAATCATATTCAAGAAAATTCTCCCGTTGGGTTTGGAAGAATGGAATAACTTGGCTTTCCTCGCCGGATTTGGCTTGAAGGCCGAAATATACTTGATCGCCGGATTGGTCGAACGGTGCACCTTGAAGACCGGCTTCCACTGCCTGGTCTTCGGTCTCCGAGAACGCAACCGGGTCTTTTTCACTGATGACAATATTGCCCTTCGCAGAGAGCTCCATTTCGCGCAACATGTCGCGAACGCGTTTGGCATAGCTACCGAAGGACGGAGCACTGGTGCCGAGTTTTTTAGAAAAGTAAAAATTCAACGTGACCGGTTTTTTAAGCTTGGTCAGCATGTTGCGCGTGCCGTCGGAGAGGGTGTGTAATTTCTCTTCGGTCAGGTCCAGACGCGCGCTTGAAATAGGCGCGACGATGGCGTTTGCGATGATGAACAGTGCCAGGGCACCGCCGATAGCGATTAGCCAGCTACTGGGATGGTTAAGCAGTTTGCGCATGCCGATCCCTCCTTTAACTTGATCGAACGCGGTCGATAACGATCGCATTCAAGGTTAGAAACAGACCGATGATGCTGCCGAAGAAGACAATGCTTCGCAGATCAAGAACGCCTTTGGAAATACCGATAAAGTGGTTCAGAAAACTCAAATACCGAATAAATTCCAAAACGCTGTCAGAGAGCCAGCCATCAAGAAAATCGATAACAATCGCTGAGCCCATGGCCACAAAAAAGAAACATGCCGTGACGGTGACCACGAAGGCGATTACCTGATTGCGGGTAAGGGCTGAGAAAAACCCGCCAATGGCAAGATAACTGCCCGCCATGAGCCAACTGCCCACATAACTTGTCAGGATGACCCCGTTGTCCGGGTTGCCGAGATAATTGACTGTAAGCCAGAACGGAAAGGTAAGCGCCAGCGCAATGCCGGCAAACACCCATGCGGCTAAAAACTTACCAATAACAACTTCGCCGAGTTTGAGCGGTAAGGTCATGGTGAGTTCGATCGTGCCGGATTTTCTTTCTTCGGCCCATAAGCGCATCGATAAAGCGGGGATCAGAAAAAGGTAAAACCACGGATGGAGCCCGAAAAAGGACTGCAAATCCGCTTGCCCTTGGCCTACGAAATTACCGATAAAGATCGTCAACACGCCGGACATAGCGAGAAAAATGACGATGAAAATATATGCCAGCGGCGTGGCAAAATAGCCTGCCATTTCGCGGCGGAAGATGATCATTACATTGCGCATGGTTCAGCTCAGCTTTTCGTCGTAATCGTTCGGAAAACATCGTCGAGGCGCCCAGCTTCTGCCCGGATTTCATTCACTTTGATCCGTGCGGAACGCAACGCTTGAGCGACATCCTCGTTAATGGGGTCTTTTCCTTTGGGATAGGCCAAAAGCCAGTCTTCGCCGGTAATCTCGACACGCCGGACGGACTCTAAGGCTTCCAGTGCCTCTTTGGCCTTCTCCGAATTGGAAACGGAAACCGACACGCCATTATAATGTTTGGAGCGCCTGAGGAGCTCGTTGGGCGTCGCATCAGCGAGCAACTTGCCCTTGGCAATGATAATTGCCCGGGTGCAAACGGCTTCCACTTCTTCAAGAATGTGAGTGGAAATGATGATCGCTTTTTTGCCGGCCATCTTTTGTATGAGGCGGCGAACTTCGTGCTTCTGGTTGGGGTCCAATCCATCTGTGGGCTCGTCCAAAATCAGAATTTCCGGATCGTGCAGTAAGGCTTGGGCAAGGCCAACGCGGCGTTTGAAGCCTTTCGATAGGGTTTCGATGGGCTGTAGGAGAACGTCTTTCAAATGGGTTTGATCGACGGCATCGTCTACTTTCGCATCCGCATTCGCCCCATTGAAGCCCCGCACTTCGGCAATAAACTTTAAAAAGCTCGCCACATTCATGTCGGACCACATGGGCGCGCCTTCGGGCAGGTAGCCAATTGATTTTTTTACTTCAATCGGATGTTCTTGGACGTCATAGCCGTTGATCCGCGCCGTACCACTGCTGGGCGGCAAAAATCCCGTAATCATTTTCATCGTTGTGGATTTCCCGGCCCCGTTTGGACCCAGAAAACCCAGCACCTCGCCTTTTTTTAGGCTGAAGGAAATGTCATCGACGGCGAGATTTGGGCCAAAACTTTTGCTAAGGCTCTCGACCTCAATCATTTTGTTTCTCCCTCCCAGAAATTTGCCGGTCCACTCTTTGCGGGTGTCGCGAGAAATGGACAGACCTTCGGGATCGATTTAAGAATTCTTCGAAAGATTGCAAGGGGTTTACGCAATTCCGACCACATGCGCAACGGAATTGGTGTGTGCACCTATATGGGGGGTAGCGTGGTGTTTCTTAGTTAAAGACTATTATTCGTCCACCACAACGTTGCCGCTATTGAAGAGCTGCTGAATATCTAGGCCCGAGACCCCTTCGATGACGGCGACTTCACGGAATTCTCCACCGTCGGCACCATCGGAATTAATTTTAACCACGCTGTTCCCGTCGCCATCGTCTTCAATGGAGAGATAGTCAGTTATGACGCTGGACTCGCCAAGGTCGACCAAATCGGAAACGTCGAGACTGTCGCCGGAACCGAAATCTGTAATTCGGTCAACGCCATCACTGCCAAGCACGAATACGTCGTTGCCGCCGCCACCGGAGAGCACGTCATTTCCGGCACCGCCGTCTATTCTATCGTCGCCGCTGCTGCCGCGAATAGCATCGTCGCCGGCGCCTCCGTTGATTTCGCCGATGTTGTTGAGGGTTGTGGCTCGGAAATCGAGAACATCATTACCGTCGGTGCCGTGAATGTCGCTTTGGCTGGTGCCGCCGTCTATGGTCTCAATGGAATTCGATGCGTTGAACTGGTTCAACGTAATGTCGCCATCATCCTTTCCGACGATAGTATCGTTGCCGGATCCACCGCGGACTTGATCGGTACTGCCTTGGCCGCCGCGCAACACATCGTGTCCGTCGCCGCCCTCGAGCGTGTCATTGCCGCGACCACCGCTGAGAACATCGTTGCCCGCGCCGCCTGACATCACATCATTGCCCCGGCCGCCGCTCATGAGGTCGTTGCCTTGGCCACCATTCATAACGTCGTTGCCGTTACCGCCACTCATGTTGTCGTTGCCGCGTCCACCATTCATGACATCATCGCCGTTGCCGCCCGCCATGCGGTCATTACCCGCGCCGCCATCCATGCGGTCGTTGCCGTTGCCGCCGTTCATCACGTCGTTGCCCCGGCCACCATTCATGACGTCATTGCCGTTGCCGCCGGCCATGCGGTCGTTCCCGGCCCCGCCGTTCATCCGGTCGTTGCCGTTGCCGCCGTCCATTCGGTCA